>Ga0228536_1000085_pt1 | contig 230412 bp, 212 predicted proteins | sample SJ1Smetagenome_FD_168611 | JGI IMG/M metagenome (GOLD analysis project Ga0228536, IMG submission 168611) | Enriched culture of PCE-dechlorinating microbial communities from Ithaca, New York, USA - SJ1.S | ecosystem: Engineered > Modeled > Simulated communities (microbial... > Unclassified...
TATCATCCCACTCCTTATCATGTCGGGCTCCTTTCATAAAAGCTTCTTCAACTCTTATGATAGCCCTTGATTCGGGGTGGGTCAATTTTTGCCGGCGATTTAAGTCAATTATAGCCCGGCGTTCACAGCAACTCTTGATAGTGGAAACAAAAATAAAGAAGCGATTATTATTGCAATACAGGATAGCAGCGTCGGTAAAATTTTAGTGAATTATTTCTCGGGATCTTTAGCTCCTATCATTTTTAATATATTAGTTCAACATCTCCTCGTACAGTATTTCTTTAAAGCGAGTATACACTGTAAAATTTTTCAAATCCATCAAAGCTGTATGATATGGCAAAATAATAGGGCTTAAAATAGCATACTAATAATTAATAGTAATAAAATTAGGCTGTATCACATCATACAGTTGATAATCTCAAGAAATCAATAAAGGCGACATATTCTGTGGTATAATAAAAATATCGTGAATTATGAGGGGAGAATAGAGAACGTATGATTACATTTTTTAACCGCAAGGAAGTCTATAACGGCTTGTCCATGGAACAATGCAGTAATATCAGAGACACTCTTTCGGCAAATAAAATCAAATATGATTATCGCTGCGTTTCCAATAGCAATAGCCCTTCGATTGCTTCTCGTAGTGCGTTGATGGGAAGTTTTGGAGAAAATCAGAATTTAGCCTATATGTATTATGTTTATGTACATAAAAAGGACTATGATCAGGCGTGTTACTTAATCAATAAAATAAGAATGTATAAATAATAGCTTCTTAATATTTCGCGCTTATAGTAAAAGGTTGGAAACATAGAAACTCACTTTTTCGGGTGCGTTCTTTGATTTCAGGCAATAGTAATAAAGTTTGCTGTGGCACTATTTATAGTTGAAATCTAATAAATTAGCAAGGAATTAAAAAGATAACTGCTCTTGGTTAAGTGCGGCTATCTTTTCTATTTACTTAGTTTTAATTAACTTAGCAAACCTCATTGGTCATTGAAATGATATTTATATTCTGCTTTAAAAAATTTTGTTGCAGTTGCTTCAGCTATATCTCGGGTCTTTGCCGGGAAAACCAAAATATTATCACCCTTAACAACAACCAGTTCATCCATAGTTTTGTTACTAAAAATCTCACCGTATTCAGTAGTGTCGCCGTTTTCTTTCATTACTGATAAGTATGATTTATTAGTCTCATCGAATAATAGGTTAAAATATTTCCCATTCAGGCCAATTGCGTCGCAATAAATTCGCCCTTGGAATTCTCGCACACCAAAATACTTTTTATTAATTTGGCCATCAATCCTTATTGAAACATTGTCTGCAAATGAATTGTCGCTTTGCTTATACTTGATCCCTTCCAAATTGTAATTCACTTGCCTTGGCCACAAAAGAAACAAGAAGACAATTAAACAAAGAAATAATACGCCTATGATTAATTTTAGTTTCATTGGTTCACTCCTTAGAAAAATATAAAGGCTTTAGCCATATACTGAAGATTAATTCCGTACTTATTAATTTGGCAAATGAATAGCAGGCCTGCCTGACAAGGTGTTACATTTGATACTATCAAGATTTTTACATGCGGAGTGACAATACCATTTATTAAAATGATGCGGTGCTTTAATTTTTATTATTGCTATAAAGAAAATCGTCTTACTGTTTATTCTTCTCGGCCGTAGGCCTTAATCTTTTTATATTTAACACGAAGAGTAAAGAACAAAATGGCAAAAGAGATTATAGGCAAGGAAAGCCTAAAAATCTGCAAACCTAAGCCTCCTGGTGTTTGAATCATTGAAATATATAACCCGATTACAATTGCCATTCCTAATGCACTCAAGAATATGGCAAAAGCAAATCCAAGATATTCGCCTTTAGGTACTTTTTTCATACATAGCCTCCTTATAAATTTCAACGTATAATTCTATACTCATTATCTTTTAGCGTCCTTTTAAATATACTCTTCGCTTTCAATATACTTATTGTAATAAGATTTGCTTTTAAATACTTTTTCATATTTATCCTGAACTGCAATAGTCTGCTTTTTAAGCGAGTTGTTGTAATTATTTTGATTGAATTTGTATTGATCATTGCAAACAATATCTACTACTTCATAGGCATGATCTAATTGCATATTAATAAAATCCTGCATTTCTTAATCATTAAGATTCATATTACTTTCGGAGGTTGGTGTGCCATATTCAGATATAACTTGCTTAATAAAGGGGAGCGGATATTCTGCTGCAATATTGACGGGCACGGGCAAAGTCATAGCAAGAAAATATATATTATCAACTCTCCGAATCATATCATCCATATCTTCCTGACTCAGCGTGTCTAAATTAGATGCTTTGTTCTCAATATCCCTTAGCTCACTAAGCATAACGGTTGCCGTATTTTTTACGGAATCTCTGATTTGTATTTCAAGCGATTTATTGGTGTGGTAAGCATACCAGTTGTAAAAAACCGATCCAACAAGCAGCATTATGATCAAAACAAATCCCACCTGCTTAACACGCTTATGATAATGCACTTTTATTCCCTCCACTTATTTTACAAAGAATCCAGCTACTTAATAAGATATTATCTGTTTCTCGTGAAATAGTACGCCCCCGCTGCTTCAGGAGTATTTCTACTCTTGATTTTCCTTTAATTTATAGAACTCCAAGAATGGATATGCGAATGATAATATCACCAAATAAAGAATATACAAAGATAGAGAAGTTAAGCTGAAATCAGAAGTTCCTGGCCAAAAAATCCTTACAATATTAGGAAACACTATGAATACTCCAAAAAGTAATCTGCTTAAAAAAACAGTCTCATATATAGCTCCGCAGGCATTGCATTGGAGAGTCTTGTATCTTGGAAAAGAAGAAGGGAATTTCTCTTTATAAGAAAACTGATTGCCGCATTTGGAACACTTTTTTATTACCATAGTTACACCCTCCACACAAGAATTCTCGGTGATAACGTAATTGATGCTTTAATCATACTATATTGACATAAATAATACATCTCCAATAATTCTAATTATTTCAGAAATTATATTGATTTGCTGATATAATTAGAAATATAGATATAGTGGACTTGCTATTTCCAACAAAGCTATTAGTAAATATTAGGAGGCAATAATGAGAAAGGGCAAACCTAAAACCCCATATGTCTTAATTTGGGTGGGCATACTGGCTAATGCTTTCGCAATGACGATGGCAATCATATTTTTTTTATTTGCGATAGGAAGTGCTGCAAATTTCGCTATGAAGTTATTAATGTCTCTCATTCCAATTATAGCCGCTATCGTTGTATTTATTGATATGCGTTTCAAAATTAAGGACATCAAAGCTTATCGCCAAATGCAATAATTTAGTCTATGGAGTTAGCAGCACTTTTAGGAGGAGAAGTAAAATGGTGAAAAATTTGTTGATATTTTTAGTTGGGATTCTAACTTATTTTATTATTTCAAGCGCCTATAATTATTGGGTAAATTAATTTAAACAATCTTGTTTTTAGCTATGAATAATATATAATTAATTCGGAGGAAGAGCATGGTAAATTCATTAAGGTCCAAGAAAAGCAAATTACTCATCCTTGCAATGTTAATTTCCCTTATTGTTGGGGCATTCACAGTAACAAGGGGTGATTTAGATAACGTTTATCATTTTGGATTCCCAAGTACTTTTATTACTTTGAACAAGCAAAATGTTGAATCTGTATTGGACATATTGATTAATCCTATACAATTCGTTGGGAATATAATTGCAATTTGGTTGATTCTATTTTATTTAGATAAAATTTTTCGCAAAATAGCGTTGATAGTACTAAAAGAAAAATGATGTATTTCTTTTAGAGTGCTTGTGATTTGTTGACGGAACATAGTGTAAAACTCAATCTAAATCACAAACCCTGATGATTGTGAAGTATCTCCGCAGGTGGGAAATAGGCTTTTAAAAGCATAGCAAGTATGTTATAATAACTTAAGCCAAAAGCCCGAAGATCATTAACGCTGAGCGGCAGGGCACATGGCTAGTACGTTTATAAAAACTATAGAAACGCTTCAACATTCATAAATGTGAGCATAAATAATTTTATTAACTAATTTTCTTTTGAAAATCTTCTTTAATAGAAGGTTTTTTCTTTGTGTGTATTGAAAGGAACATCAAAAATATGGAAATGAACGCATTACGCATGGGGACCAGCCCGGTGGGAAGGTTAATCCTCTCTATGTCTCTTCCGGCAATTTTTTCCATGCTGGTACAGGCGATGTATAACATCATCGACAGCATTTTTATTGCCCGGATTTCAGAGGCGGCCCTGACAGGAGTTACGCTGATTTTTCCTGTCAATATGTTTATCATCGCAGTAAGCGTGGGAACCGGGGTCGGTGTCAATTCTCTGATTTCCAGGCGTCTGGGAGAGCGAAAATATGAAGAAGCGGGGATGGTCGCCAGCCAAAGCTACCGGCTGGCCTTTATCAGCGGAATCATCTTTCTGATTCTGGGACTATTTTTTTCCAGGACCTTTGTGGAATTTTTCAGCGATAATCCGGAAATCATTGAAAATGCAGTGATCTATTGTCAGATCGTTACCATGTTCTCCATTTTTATCATGATTCAGATCAACAATGACCGGATCCTTCAGGCTCAGGGAAACATGCTGGTGCCCATGGTCACCAATCTGGTCGGAGCCACGGTTCACATCATCCTGGCCTACTTTTTAGTTTTCGGTAAATGGATATTTCCGGAGTGGGGAGTGGCCGGAGCAGCTATTGCTACCATTATCGGGCAGGGGACCGGGGTCCTTCTCGGCAGTCTGTATATTTATAAGAAAAATCATCTGATTCGGATTCGCATCCGCGGATTTCAAATGGATTGGGGGGTAATACGGGACATTTATTCGGTTGGATTTCCTTCCATACTGATGCAGTCACTGGCTTCCTTGATGCTGCTTGCCGTCAACGGGATCCTGATTGGATTTTCTGAAGCCGCCGTGGCAGTAATGGGCGTTTATTTCAGAACCCAGTCTTTCGTCTTTATGCCGGTATTTGGGCTGAACCAGGGCATTATGCCTATCATTGGCTATAACTATGGGGCAAAAAATAAAGACAGGATCATGAAGACCTATTGGCTTTCCCTCATGATGGCCGGAGCCTTCATGGGCATAGGTACGATCCTGTTTCAATTAGGTCCCCATTATATCCTAGAGCTTTTCAATGCTTCTTCGGAGATGCTTAGAATCGGCGAACCGGCGCTGCGGATTATCAGCATCGGCTTTCTGCCGGCGGCTTTCAGTATCATTTGTTCCGTTCTGTTTCAGGGAATCGGCCATGGCATCTACAGCCTGGTGGTTTCCCTTGCCCGTCAATTGATTGGACTGCTTCCGCTGGCCTTTGCTCTTTCCTTCCTGTGGGGCATCACCGGTGTCTGGTGGGCTTTTCCAGCAGCCGAGTTTATCGGTATGGCGGCCAGTGGGGTACTGGTCTACCGAACGTATGTGAGAGAGCTTTCTTCTCTTGATTCGGAATCCATCAAGACCAAATCATAAATCAGCGGGTCCTTGATCAACCGCTTCCATACGGTGAAGGTAGCCTGGATGAAAGATGGATTCAAAGTAATCCGGTCCCGAATGAGAGGACAGGCATAGGGCAGTTCGCCGGAATGGAGGATCAACCTGAGCCGGTTGTCCCCATCCAGATGGGGAGCGAGAGGAAAGAAACGGCATTGGAGAGGTCGCATCCTGCGGGGACACTCTGGGGGTGTGGTGCAGCGGACGAAAAACACCTTTCCTCTCCAGGAATCAGGGAAATCGTAGTCTTCGGCATATTCAGCCGTCCATTTCAGCCAATCTTCTTTTTTTGTAAAGATCTTGTCTTCCCCCGGAAGAAGGTAAATGCCCATATCGAAATCGGAACCGTCCATATCCGGGCTATCTCCTCCACAGGTACAGCAAGCAGCCTCGCAGAGGCTGCCGCAATCGGCATCAATCGGGGAAACCCGGTCCAGCAGCCGGTAAATGGCCAGATAAGTTTTTCTTGTAATCATGCTTTTCATACTGTCCAGTATACCGGAAAGAAACTTTGGTGTCAAAATGATTCCGGAACTTCAAATCCTAGTTGAAAACTATACTTTTGTGGTATAATACCACTAGTAAAATCGGGAGGTATTTAATGAGATTAGGCATAGACATCGGATCGACCACAGTAAAGCTGGTACTGCTGGACTCAGAGAACGAAATCATATTCAGCCGTTATGAACGGCATATGTCCAATATATTTTCCAAAGTTGAAGAGCTGATGGATCAACTGGTAAAGGAACAGGGAGATATTGCGGCCCGGACGGTGATTACCGGATCCGGGGGACTTTCCTTGTCCAGAGTTCTGAAGTTGCCCTTTGAACAGGAAGTGGTAGCCTGCAGCAAAGCTGTCGAAACCCTGATTCCCAAAACCGATGTGGCCATCGAACTGGGAGGGGAGGATGCCAAAATCACCTTCTACGGAGCCACTGTAGAGCAGAAGATGAATGGAACCTGTGCCGGTGGTACAGGCGCTTTTATCGACCAGATGGCCATCCTGCTCAATACGGATGCCAAGGGTCTGAACGAGGCAGCCTCCAGGCATAAAATGGTGTATCCCATTGCTGCCCGCTGCGGTGTTTTTGCTAAAACCGATATTCAGCCTCTGATCAATGAGGGTGCCAGCAGAGAGGATCTTTCCGCCTCCATTTTTCAGGCTGTTGTAAACCAGACCATCAGTGGTCTTGCCGGTGGGCGGACCATCAAAGGGAATATTGCTTTCCTTGGGGGACCTTTGTATTTCCTCTCGGAACTGCGGAAGCGATTTATTGAGACTCTGGGTCTGAAGGAAGATAACGTGATCTTCCCCGAGGATTCCCAATATTTCGTTGCCATCGGGGCAGCCCTTCTGGCAGAAAAACATCCGGTTCATCATCTGGCCGATGTGCTGACAAGAATGAAAGAGGCAGACCCTTCCATGTTGTCCGAAGCCAAGCATATCGATCCACTTTTCAAGGACTATACCGAATTTCAGGAATTCCGCAACCGTCATGAAAAAAACAAGATCCGAAGGAAGGATATCCGAAAGGCTAAGGGGAAGGTCTATCTGGGGATCGATGCCGGTTCCACAACGACGAAAGCTGCTCTCATTGACGACGAGAAAAACTTGTTGTATTCCTTTTACCGGAACAATGAAGGTAAGCCACTGGAAGCAACTCTTGCCATGCTGAAGGAGATGTATGCCCAGCTTCCGGATACGGCTTATATCGCCAATGCTACAGCCACTGGTTACGGAGAAGGGCTCATCAAGGCAGCCTTTAAAGTGGACCTGGGAGAAATCGAAACCATGGCCCATTATAAGGCGGCGGAAGAGTTCTTGCCCGGAGTAGAGTTTATCCTCGATATCGGCGGTCAGGACATGAAGTGCATGAAGATTAAAGACGGGGCGATCTACAGCATCATGCTCAACGAAGCCTGTTCCTCCGGCTGCGGATCTTTTATTGAAACCTATGCCAAGTCCGTGAACATGGACTCAGAAAGCTTTGGCCAGGAAGCTCTCTTTGCCAGAACACCGGTAGACCTGGGGACCCGCTGCACCGTATTCATGAACTCCCGGGTCAAACAGGCCCAGAAGGAAGGGGCCACCATCGGTGATATCTCCGCAGGGCTTTCCTATTCGGTTATTAAAAATGCCCTGTATAAGGTCATCAAGCTGAGAAATGCCGATGAAGCCGGAGACCGGATCGTGGTACAGGGAGGAACCTTCCTGAACAATGCGGTCCTGCGGAGCATTGAGAAAATTACAGGAAAGGACATCGTTCGTCCTGACATTTCGGGGATCATGGGGGCTTACGGGGCAGCGCTGATTGCCAGGGAAAATTATGTGGAGGGTACGGAATCCTCCATCATCAAGCCAAAGGATATGACCCTTTTCACCGTCACCAATTCCCATACAAGGTGCAATAAATGTGAAAACAAATGTTTGATGACGATCAACAAGTTCAATGACGGATCCCGCTTCATCACTGGGAACCGCTGCGAAAGAGGAGCGGGTAAAGATCGGGACGGTAACGAACTCCCGAATCTGTACGAATACAAACTGAAGCGGCTTTTCTCCTACGAGCCTTTAGCGGAAGAATATGCCAAACGGGGAACCATTGGTATACCCAGAGTGCTGAACCTATATGAAAATTATCCCTTCTGGTTCACCTTCTTCACCAACCTGGGGTTCCGGGTGGTCCTGTCGGACCCATCCTCCAAATCCTTGTATGAGAAGGGAATGGATACCATTTCTTCGGATACTGCCTGCTATCCGGCAAAACTGGTACATGGCCATATCCGAAATCTGGTCAGCAAGGGAGTCAAGTGGATCTTCTATCCCAGCATCAACTACGAGATGCAGGAGGATGAAGCGGCCCCTAACCATTACAATTGTCCTGTGGTGGCTACCTATCCGGAGGTGATCGGTGCCAATATGGATGAAATTTTTGAAGAACATGGAGTGACTTTTTCTCACCCCTTTCTTCCCTATGACAACGATCAGGCGTTGACCCGGGAACTCCACATCCTTCTCCGCCATCTGAATATCAGCATGCTGGAAATCAACAAATCCATCAAGGCAGGACGGGCAGAGGATAAGCGATTCAAAGATGATGTCAAAAAACAGGGAGCTTATGCAGTTAAGTATATCAACAGCCACAACAAAAAAGCCATTGTTCTTGCAGGGAGACCTTACCACCTGGATCCGGAAATCAACCACGGAATCGATAAGATCATCACTGGTACCGATATGGCCGTTCTAACCGAGGATTCGGTGGCTCACTTTGTCAAGATGCAGCGGCCTCTCCGGGTTCACGACCAGTGGATGTACCACTCCAGGCTCTATAAAGCAGCCATTCTGGCGGGTCGGAACAGCAATATCGAAATCGTTCAGCTCAATTCCTTTGGCTGCGGACTGGATGCAGTCACCACCGATCAGGTAGAAGAAATCATGGTGAGGAATAACAACCTCTACACCGTACTGAAGATTGACGAAGGAAGCAATTTGGGAGCTGCCAAGATCCGGATCCGATCCCTGAAGGCAGCCATGGATGAGCGGGAAAAGAACAATGTCCGCTTATCCGACCATGAAGAACCTTACGCCCGCAAGGTCTTCACACGAAAGATGCGCAAGGATTACACGATTTTGATTCCTCAGATGTCCCCCATCCATTTTCAGTTCCTTGAAATCGCCCTGGCAAACAGCGGTTTTAAAGTTGCGCTTTTACCGGCAGTAGATAAATTTGCCATCGATGAAGGACTGAAATATATCAATAACGATGCCTGCTATCCTACTATCGTAACTCTGGGCCAAATCATTCATGCCCTGAAGTCGGGAGAATATGACCTGAACCGGACGGCAGTCCTTCTGTCTCAGACCGGAGGCCCCTGCCGGGCAAGCAACTACATCGCCCTGCTTAGAAAAGCATTGACAGACCTCAATATGGGACAGGTGCCCGTCGTATCAGCTAACTTGGCAGGCCTGGAGCGAAACCCCGGATTTACGATCAACTTTTCCATGGTGCATCGAATCCTGATGGGTGTTCTCTACGGTGACCTGCTGATGAGAGTGCTCTATGCAACCAGGCCTTATGAAACAGTGGCTGGCTCTGCCGATGCCCTGGCGGAAAAATGGACGGAAGCCATCCGCCGGAATGTCCGAAACGGAAGATTAAAGGAATACCGGCATAATATCCGGGACATCATCAGCGATTTCGACCAGCTTCCTCTACGGGACGTCCGGAAACCAAAGGTAGGCGTAGTCGGAGAAATTCTGGTAAAATACCACCCCACGGCCAACAATGATATCGTAGGCATCATCGAACAAGAAGGCGGGGAAGCGGTCGTGCTGGATCTGATAGATTTTTTCCTCTACGGGATGTACAGCAAAAATTTCAATTTCCGGCATCTTTCCGGAAAATATAGCACCATGTTGGGGAATTCCATGGCTATCAAGCTGATTGAATGGTATCGCAAACCCCTTCGGAAGCATTTGCGGGAAAGCAACCGTTTTGAAGAACCTGCCCATATTAAGGACATAGCCGATAAAGCCCGCCAGATCATCTCCTTGGGCAATCAATGCGGGGAAGGCTGGCTGCTTACCGGTGAAATGATGGAACTAATTGACAGCGGCGTGGAAAATGTCGTCTGTCTGCAGCCTTTTGCCTGTCTGCCCAATCATGTGTCCGGAAAGGGAATGATCAAACCCCTTCGTAAATATAATCCGCTGACTAATATCGCAGCCATCGATTACGATCCTGGTGCCAGCAACGTCAACCAGTTGAACCGTATCAAACTGATGATGGCAACAGCCCATAAAAATCTGGAAAAACAGATGGTTCAGTCCTCACAGGAAGGCTGAATGAGGATCAGCCATTGTAATCCGGCAGATGATGTTGTATAATACTTAAGAATAAAATTTAGGTTAGGAGGTGTCTTGATGGGAAGACACGGAACGATTGCCGGGCGGAAAGCCGCTCAGGACAACAAAAGGGCAGCAGTATTCACCAAGTATGCCAGAGCCATAACAGTAGCAGCCAAAGGTGGAGGGGACCCGGATTATAACGTTTCTCTGAAGCATGCTATTGACAAGGCAAAAAGCATCAACATGCCCAATGATAATATTACAAGAGCCATTAAAAAGGGAACCGGCGAACTGGCCGGTGAATCTTATGAAACCGGCAGTTTTGAAGGATATGGAGCAGGTGGGGTAGCCGTCATTGTCGATGTGCTCACCGACAACCGGAATCGTACCACCGCCGCCATGAAGCATGCCTTTGACAAATATGGTGGAAACCTGGGAGTCCCGGGATGCGTTTCCTACATGTTCGAACGAAAAGGAATTATCCTGATTGAAAAAACCGACGAAATTTCTGAGGACAGTCTGATGGAAGCAGCCCTGGACGCCGGCATGGAGGACATGATCACCTACGACGACAGCTTTGAAATCCAGACTTCCGTAGAATCCTTCAATGAGGTGGCGGAGGCCTTGAAGAAAGCAGGATATGAGCTCCTGGAAGCCGATGTGGAGTATGTTCCTTCCATGGAAACCACACCTACTGCTGAAGGGGATATCAAGAATCTGAAAAAGATGATCGATATTCTGGAAGAGAATGATGACGTCCAGAAAGTCTATCACAACTGTACCCTGGACTTAAGTGAATAGGGTTTTTGAAGGCTTCGTCGAAAAAACAATAAAAAAATCATAAATCTATTCAATTCCATTTTGCATCTGAAATCGGATAATGGTATAGTATAGATAACACGGTGGAAGCCGTGTCAACGTCCTGAAGTGTTCGTTAAGGATCTATAATTCAACCTACATTTTGACCTTGGGAATTCGCGTTCGTCCGGCCTATGTCATGCCCCCTCGCAGGGGAAGACAGAAGCGGCGACAGAGTACCCCCCTATCTGAGATAGGGTCTGAATTATGTCCTGACGGCATGTCGGGATTTTTTTTATTTAACGGTTGCTTTTTCACTTTAATGGAAGTAGAATGAAGGGGAAGAAGAAATTCGAAACAATATTTCACAATATGAAATAATGAGGCGAAAGATGGAAAATAACAGCGGAAATAGCGTCAAATCAATTCTGAAGGCTTTTGCGATCATTGAAACCCTCAATGAAGCAGGGCCTTTAAGCATCAGTGAACTGAGTCAGGCTCTACAGATGGACAAGGGAACGGTTCACCGACTGATCAATACGGTGCGGCAGGCCGGGTATGTGACTCAAAACCCGGAAACGAAAAAATACGCCAACAGCATCAAGCTCTTTGAAATCGGACAAAAGGTGGTTACCCGAACCGGACTATATGATTTAGCTCGGCCCCATATCGAGTCTCTGGCTCAGGCCACAGGGGAAAGCATCAACCTGGGTATCGTCAAAGACAACGAAATCATATATATTGATAAGAAAGAAGGGATGTCTACCATCAAGGTGGGAATCAAGATAGGAACTTCTATTCCCATGTATTGTACCGGTATGGGGAAGGCGGTCCTGGCTTTTATGAGACCGGCTATTCGGGATGAAATTATCAGTAGGATCCAGTATGTCCGCTATTCCGTCAACACCCCCATGGATCAGAAAAAGGTGGAGCAGGAATTGGAAGATTGCAGACAGAAAGGGTACTCCATGAACAATGAAGAATACGTCAATGATCTGATTTCCTTTGGTGCTCCCATTTTCGGCTATAAGGGAGATCCGGTGGCGGCAATCAGCATATCCTTCCCTAAATCCCGCTTCACGGAAGAATATGCCCGGGAATTTCCGGAGATGGTAAAAAAAGCTGCGGCCGATATATCCCGTCAGATGGGGTATATCGCTTAAATGGTTTAATGTTCAATTGTATATCAATCAAATGAGGAGGAAAATGAAATGGCTGACAAAAAGAAAATGACAATCGCGGATTTCAAAAAATTTAAAGAGGAAGGACGCAAATTCAGTTATGTGACTGCCTATGACTACACTACTGCATCCATCGTCAACGACAGTGAGGTGGAAATCATCCTGGTGGGAGATTCCCTGGGTATGATCATGCTGGGCTATAAGGGTACAGAATCCGTTACGATGGACGATATGGTCCATCACATCCGGCCAGTGGTGAAAGGTGCTCCCAACACCTGGATCGTCGGTGATATGCCCTTCGGATCCTACAACGTCAGTGATGAGGAAGCGGTTCGCAATGCCAACCGGCTGATCAAGGAAACCAACTGCGACTGCATCAAGCTAGAGGGCGGCATCGAGATGGAATCCAGAATCCGTGCTATCGTCAAAGCGGGAATCAATGTTATGGGCCATATCGGACTGACCCCCCAGACCGCATCCTCCCTGGGTGGATTCAAGGTTCAGGGTGGCACTCCGGAAAGCGCTAAAAAGCTTATCGAAGATGCAATCACGCTGGAAAAAGCCGGATGCTTCTCTCTGGTCCTGGAATGTGTACCTTCTGTAGTCGGAAAAGCCGTAACAGAAGCCGTCAGCATTCCGGTACTGGGTATCGGAGCCGGACCCCACGTGGATTGTCAGGTACTGGTCACTCAGGACATGCTGGGTATGTACGGAGAGTTCAAACCGAAGTTCGTGAAACAGTATGCTCAGCTGAGAAAAGTCATGGTGGAGGCCCTCAACGAATTCCACCGGGAAACCATCGAAGGACAGTTCCCGTCACCGGAATACTGCTTTAACAAGGAAGTGGATATTCCCAAGTTGTATTAAGACAAAGGGATAGAGAAGGAGACCAGCTATGAAGATTGCAGTCGTAGGTGCAGGGGCCATGGGCTGCCTGTACGGAGCAAAGCTTTCTGCCGTGGAATCCAATCAGGTAACCCTGCTGGATGTCTGGCAGGAGCACGTAGACGCTATTAACGTCAGCGGCCTGGAGATGGAAGAAAAGGGAGAAACCCTGAATTACGGACAGCTGATGGCTACCAGCAATCCTGCTTCTGTGGGACCTGTAGATCTGGCGATTATTTTTGTGAAATCGACCCTGACCGCTGCAGCCATGGAATCCAACCAGGCGGTATTCGGCCCGGAAACCATTGCCCTGACCCTGCAGAACGGGCTTGGCAACGTGGACATCATCAGCAGCCATATCAATCCGGACCATGTACTGGCCGGTACGACGGCTCATGGCGCCACCATGCTGGGGCCCGGAAAGATTCGTCATGCCGGATTCGGGAAAACCATTATTGGTGAACTGAACGGTCAGCTTACGGAACGAATCCGGCTTATCGAAGAGTTATTCCGGGAAGCAGGACTGGAAACAGAAATATCCGATAATGTGGTGGGGCTGATTTGGGACAAGCTGCTGGTCAACACAGGAATCAACGCTTTAACCGGACTTACCGGACTGGAAAACGGCAAACTGCTCCATTACCCGGAAATCCTCCAGCTGCTGGAAGAAGCGGTCATGGAGGGCATGGAAGTAGCCCAAGCTTTGGGAGTCCGACTGAACATTCCAGATGGGGTAGCCCATACGAAAGAGGTATGCCAGGCCACAGCAGCTAACCGGTCTTCCATGCTTCAGGATATCACCAACGGAAAACAGACGGAAATTGATATGATCAACGGAGCCATTGTTCGGGAGGGGAAAAAAGTCGGCATATCAGCCCCGGTAAACCATACCCTGACCAATCTGATCAAATTTATGCAACGGAAAGAAAAATGAAGAGAATCACGGTAATTGTCGGTCACTATGGTAGTGGCAAGACGGAGTTTGCCATCAATTATGCATTGCACCTGGTCCGCCAGGGCCTGAAAACGGCTCTGGTGGATTTGGACATTGCCAATCCCTATTTTCGAAGCAGGGAAAGGCAGGAATTATTGGAAGAAGAAGGAATTGTCTTATACAGCAATGTATTTCGAAGGGACATCACTTCGGACCTGCCGGCTTTAGATCCCGGCATCCGGGCGCCTTTGGAGGATAAAACCTGTCATGTAGTGTTGGATGGAGGGGGCGATGACAGCGGTGCCAGGATCCTGATCCAATACCGGAAATATTTGACCGATCCGGAGGAAACGGAAATTCTCTTTGTGCTTAATGGAAATCGTCCGGAAACCGATACGGCAGAAAAAAACATCCATTATCTAGAAACCATAGAGGCTGAGATTGGTCTGCCTGTCACCGCATTGGTCAATAATACCCATATGCTTCGGGAGACGACCAAGGATGATTTGGATAGAGGGATGGAGCTGGCCAGAGAGGTATCCGACATAGCCGGTATCCCGATTAAGTACCACTCCATCGTAAAAGAGCTGACACCCATTTCCTGTCAGGAGGATATTTTCCCATTAACCCTTTTTATGAGGCCGGAATGGCTGGATCGCTGAGCGATCCGCTTTATAGGAGGAATTCAGATGGCAATTAAAACGATTGTTGAATTTTCTGAGGATAGATGCAAAGGCTGTGAACTTTGCGTTTCAGTCTGTCCAAAGAAAATTCTTTTTATTAACGAAGATAAAGTCAACAGCAAGGGATATCATCCAGCCGGGGTAACGGATACCAACCTGTGCATCGGCTGCGGCAGTTGTACGATGATCTGCCCTGACGGAGCAATTCGGCTATATAAGGAATAAAGGAGGAGGATCATGACGGAAAAGAAACTGATGAAGGGCAACGAAGCTTTTGCGGAGGCTGCCCTGCGGAATGGGTGCCGCTTTTATTTCGGCTATCCCATCACCCCCCAGAATGAGTTGACCGAGTACATGTCCCGAGAACTGCCGCTTCGGGGAGGTGCCTTTGTTCAGGCAGAAAGCGAACTGGCAGCCATCAATATGGCTTATGGCGGTGCAGTAGCCGGAGGCAGAGTGCTGATTTCCTCTTCCTCCCCGGGCATTGCCTTGATGCAGGAGGGGATTTCCTTTCTTTGCTCCACTGAGCTGCCCGTGGTTTTGATCAATGTATCCCGGGGGGGGCCCGGCATTGGAACCATCCAGCCGGGGCAGGCTGATTACAATCAGGCTACCCGAGGAGGAGGAAACGGCGATTATCATGTGATTGTCTATGCCCCCTCTTCCATCCAGGAAGGGGTGGATCTAATCGGCAAAGCCTTTGAAATGGCCGATCGTTATCGAAATCCGGTGATGATCCTGGCTGACGGCATGCTGGGACAGATGATGGAACCGGTTCTTCTTCCTGAAGAAAAACAACCGCTCAAAGAAGCAGATATTCCTTCTGCTAAGCCCTGGGCTCTGACTGGCCATAAGGAGCAGCGACCTCACAACGTGATCAAATCCCTGTTTCTGGTACCGGAGGCCCTGGAGGAAAACCTGACACGCTGGTATAGTAAGTATCAAAAGGCAACCGAAGAATTACCGGAATTCGAATTGTACCAGACGGAGGATGCGGAAATCATCTTTGTAGCCTATGGCTCCACCGCCAGAATCGTGAAGGAATCCATCCAGATGCTTCGGGAAGAGGGAATTAAGGCGGGTCTGGTACGACCGGTTTCCCTATGGCCTTTCCCGGAAAAAGCTTTCGAAGAGCTGGGCCCACAGGTGAAAAGCCTGATTTCTGTCGAATTGTCCATGGGCCAGATGATCCAGGATGTTCAACTGGCATCCGCCGGAAGGTGGCCGGTTTCCCTGATCAATAAAGTTGGGGGAATCCTCTTAAGCCCCCAGGACATTGTGGATGAAACAAAGAAAATGGAGGTGAGCCGGTAATGGAAACCCTATTCGAATATACAAGAGGTATGCTTCCGGTTGAGACTTCCTATTGTCCCGGATGCACCCACGGCATCGCTCATCGGATCATCATGGAAGTGCTGGATGAGTCTGGAAAACTTGGGAGTACCATCGGTGTTGCTCCTGTAGGATGCAGCATTCTGGCCCATCAGTTCATGAATGTGGATATGTGCGAAGCGGCACACGGCCGGGCTCCTGCCGTAGCTACCGGTATCCGCAGAGTTCATCCCGATGCTACCATTTTTACCTATCAGGGAGATGGGGATCTGGCTTCCATCGGTACGGCTGAAATTATCCATGCTGCCCATCGGGGAGAAAAATTCTGCACTTTCTTTATCAATAATGCTATTTACGGCATGACCGGGGGCCAGATGGCGCCCACGACCCTGATCGGACAAAAATCTACCACCACTTCAGGAGGTAGACAGGAAGCGGTTTCTGGTAAACCAATCCGAATGTCGGAGATGATCAGCACCATTGATGGAGCCGTTTATGTCGAACGGGTTTCGCTGGATTCCCCGGCGAATATCCGAAAAGCGAAGAAAGCGGTGGAGCGGGCATTCCGTGTTCAGGAAATGAAGCTGGGCTTTGCCTTTGTTGAATTGCTGTCGACTTGTCCCACCAATTGGGGGCTGAATCCGGTTGATTCTCTGAAATGGCTGAAAGACAACATGATTCCCTATTATCCCCTGGGAATGATCAAGTGTCCTGAGGAGGTGAAATAATGGCTGTCCATAAAATCATCATTGCCGGATTTGGCGGTCAGGGTGTTATGCTGATTGGCCAAATGCTGGCTTATGCCGGTATGTTAGAAGGAAAGGAAGTTACCTGGATGCCTTCTTACGGGCCAGAAATGCGGGGAGGCACGGCCAACTGCACCGTTATCATTTCAGACAAAGAAATTTCTTCTCCGGTGGTTTCTGCTGCAACGACTGTTGTGGCGATGAACGGACCATCTCTGGAAAAATTCGAAGGATTTCTGATTCCGGGAGGGGACCTGTTCATCAATACCTCCATCATTGACATACCATCTTCCAGAACCGATGTGAAAATTCATGAAGTGGACTGTAGCGGACTGGCAATGGAGCTGAAAAATGATAAAGTTTCCAACATGGTCATGATGGGAGCCATCGCCCGAGTCACCGGTGTAGTCAGTCTGGAAAGTCTGGAAAAAGTCATGGGAAAAAATTTCCAAGGTAAAAAAGCTGCCTTAATTCCAATAAATGTGGAAGCGATGAAAGTGTGGAAATATAGCGAAAAATAGGATATACTGGATATAGTTCATCAGTTTAATGAAATAAAGTCCCCTATAACCGGATGAAATATTAAGTTATAAGCCGCATTTTGCGATTTATATTAGCTATCATTCATTTTTATAAGGAGGAAGAATTATGTCACAAGAAACAAAAGGCGTAAAGTATGCGACCTCATTCAAGGAGCAGCTTACAGTCCGGGGCATGATCATTGGTGTGATCGGTGCTGTTGTTCTCACCATGAGCTCTATGTACGTGGCACTGAAGCTGGGGGCCCTGCCATGGCCAATCATCTTCGTAGCCCTGGTATCCATGTTTTTCCTAAAGCTGTTGGGCAAATCCAACATCAATGAAATCAATGTCACCCATACCGCCATGTCCGCCGGTGCGATGACCGCTGGTGGACTGGCGTTCACACTGCCGGGAATCTTTATGCTCAATCCTGATGCAGACGTGAACCTGCTGAAGCTGATCGTGGTAGTTTTGGGCGGCGTGCTGCTGGGATTGATTTTTACCGCACTCATACGCAAATATTTTGTCGTTACCAAAGAACTGCCTTATCCCATGGGACAAGCAGCTGCTGAAACCCTGATCGTAGGAGATGAAGGCGGCAAAAAATCAATCGTATTATTCACTTCAATGGGTATCGCTGCTGTTTTTACTGTTATCCGAGACTGGTTTGCTGCATTTCCGGCAGCCCTTCTTAATAGCAAGATGATGGGTTATGGTTCGCTGACAGGAGTCTGGTGGTCCCCCATGCTGATAGGAGTAGGATATGTAATTGGTCCTGTCTTCGTAGGCGTATGGTTCCTGGGAGCCATTATCGGTGATTTCGGAATTTTAGTGGGTGGAACGGAAGCCGGATTGTGGGATTCAGCTACCGCAGCTGCGATTAAATCATCCCTTGGTATTGGCCTCATGGTGGGAACCGGTATCGGTATCATCGTGAAAGGAATCCTGCCAAAGGCAAAAGAAATTTTCGGCCCAATGTTCAGTAAAGAAGCTCTGGGACAGGGATTCATCAGCCTGCGATGGGCACCCATTGTCATGGTTCTGTTAGCCGCAGTTTTTGCCACATTGACCGGTATGGGGGTCGTTGCCAGCATCATCACCATTCTTGGTGTCTGGCTGGCTACTTCTATGTCCGCCCAGATGGTTGGTCAGTCCGGCATTAATCCCATGGAAGTATTCGGTATTATCGTTCTGCTGGCCGCAAAAGCTGTATCCAGCATCGGCCAGACGGAAGCATTCTTTGTGGCTGCCATCGTAGCCATTGCCTGCGGTCTTGCCGGCGATGTTATGAATGACTTCAAGGCAGGATATATTCTGAAAACGGATCCCAAAGCACAGTGGATCGCTGAATGCATCGGTGGACTGGTTGGCGCATTCGTTTCTGTAGGCGTGTTTTACGTTATATTAACGGCTTATGGACCTGAAGCATTCGGAAATCCCGAAATGTTCGTAGCACCACAGGCTGCCGCCGTGTCCGCTATGGTTGGTGGAATTCCCCATATGGCCTCCTTCCTCATCGGTCTGGTTGCAGGATGTGTCCTTTACATCCTGAACTTCCCGGTCATGACCTTAGGTCTTGGTGTGTATCTGCCTTTCTATCTGTCTCTGACAGCATTTATCGGAGGAGCAGCCCGATTCCTGGTACAAAAATTTGCTCCCCAGTTTGAAAAGGGTGGAAATGGAATGATCATCGCTTCCGGTTTGCTGGGCGGAGAAGCAGTGGTAGGCGTTATTATTGCTCTGATTCAGGCTATTCCAGCCTTCCTGGCAATTTAATAAAAGGTGAAAAGATGAAAGAAATCAACATTACAGATATAAAAGGAATCCGGATGGGACATGCCCAGGATGACGCTGGTGGTACCGGATGTACGGTAATCCTCTGTGAAAAAGGTGCCTGGGCCGGTGTAGATGTTCGGGGTGGCGGCCCTGCTTCCAGGGAGACAGAACTGCTAAAGCCGGTCAATATGGTGGAACAGATTCATGGGGTCATGCTGTCCGGAGGAAGTGCCTATGGCCTGGATGCCGGATCCGGAGCCATGGAATATCTGGAAGAAAAGGGAATCGGCTTTGATGTAGGTGTTGCAGTAGTCCCCATTGTCTGTGGCGCCTCCCTGTTTGACCTGGTGGTGGGAGATCCTAAATGCCGGCCGGATAAAAAGATGGGCTATGAGGCCTGTGTGAATTCCGAAGCAGGAGAGCCGAAAGAAGGTAATGTAGGAGCTGGTACAGGCGCTTCCGTCGGAAAATTCCTGGGAATCGAGCGGATGATGAAAAGCGGATTGGGCATTTACGCCCTTCAGCTGGGGGATGTCCAGTGCGGGGCTGTCGTAGCGGTTAATGCGCTGGGAGATGTGGTGGATGTGGATACGGGAAAACGGATTGCGGGAATCCTTTCGGAGGATAAAAAATCCCTTTCCAACTCTGAAGAAATCATGTTTGAAGAAATCGGAAGGAACCGAAATGTATTTAGCGGTAATACCACCATCGGCTGCATCATTACCAATGCAAAGTTGACGAAAAGTCAGGCAAATAAACTGGCTTCTACGGCTCACAACGGTTTTGCTAGAGCCATACGCCCGGTTCACACTTCGGCGGATGGAGATACGATCTTTGTCATGGCTACCGGAGAGGTGGAGGTGGGACCGGATGCACTGGGAGCCTTAGCTACCCATGTGATGGCCAAGGCCATCAACCGGGCGGCCCGGATGGCAGAGCCGGCTTATGGTCTGCCGGCTGCCAGAGATTTTGAATAACAAAAATAAGAAGACACGGATTCCCGTTTGGGGGTCCGTGTCTTTTAGGGGGTAGTTATCGAATAAGGATTGGGGTGCATTTTCTTTCCCGGAAGGTGGCCAGATAGCGGAATCCGTGATGCTGAAGGATTTCCATGGCTTCCTTGTACATATACCCCAAATGACTTTCCCGGTGGGCATCGGAGCCGTAGGTGATGATCTCACCTCCTAAATCCTTGTACAGGGTAAGGATTTCCGAAGAGGGGGTAGTCCGGCCGTTCATGCCGTAGCGGAAACTGGAGGTGTTAATTTCAATACCTTTTCCCTGGCTTATCAGTTCTTTGAGTATGGCTTCGATGGTTTCCATATAGGGTTTGTAATCCGGAATCTGCTTCACGTAACGATCGATGACGTTGATGTGGCCCAGCACATCGAAATCCTGGAAATCCCGGATTCCCTGATAAACATACTCATAGAATTCTGCAACCCCGTCTTCGTCGGAGCGAGTCTTGAAATATTCGGTGTACAAATCCTGTCCGCCTGTGCAGTGGAAGGAGCCGATGATGAAATCATAGGGATAGGCAGCTGCGGTTTCCCGGCACTTTTGATTGGTATCCCCGTGCTGGATACCGATTTCAATCCCTTTCACAATCCGGATCCGATCGGAAAACTCCCTTTCTACTTCCTCCAGACCCTTGTGATAAGCGGAAAAATCCAGTTCGAAGGGGAAGTTTCGGTCCGGATAGTCCGGATCATAGTGATCGGTTACAGCAAGTTCCCGAATTCCGGCGGTAACAGCCGCCCGCACCATGTCCCGGAGCGGGGTGGTACAGTCGTCTGAGAAATCAGAATGTGAGTGGTAATCGTACATTTGTCTTTATTCTCCTTTGGTTATTTGCTATAATAATATCATATTGCTGAAGAATTTGGAAGGAAGACATGACGCCGAGAGATGCGGAAAATGAATTGATCCGGAAAGCATTGATGGGGGACGACGAGAGTTTCGAGGCCCTCCTTTTTTCGTGTCGGACAAAAGCCTATAATCTGGCCTTCCGTTATCTGAAAAACCATGAAGATGCTTCTGATGCCCTGCAGGAAAGCTTTATCAAAATATATCGGAACCTGGCAGGCTTTAAGGGAGAAAGCAGCTTTGACACTTGGGTATACCGGATCGTGGTCAATACCTGCAATGATATGATTAAAAAGAATAAGAGCCGACCGGATACCGAATCCATATTTAAAGAAAACGAGGAAGAGTATACTCTGGACATTCCGGACTCCTCCACTTCTCCGGAGCAGGTCCTGATTCACAAGGAAGACGGAGAATACATAATATGGTGTCTGAACCAGTTGCCGGAGGAACACCGGGAAATCCTGATTCTCAGGGATATCCAAGGATTTCATTATGAAGAGATCAGTCAGATCCTGAACTGCGGAATCGGCACGGTCAAATCAAGGATATCCAGAGCCCGGCACCGGTTTCGGGAAATTTATCATGATCAGGTATCCGGAGGGAAGGGAACAAAAGGCGTCCCAATCCCGTCCAAATCGTAAAATAGTGAAAACCTGATCAAAACCGGAAGGAAAACCATGAACTGCGAACAGATTAAAGAACATCTGCCTTTATACTTAGAAGGCTTAACGGAGGAAGCAGAGACCAGGATGATTGAAGAGCACCTGGACCAATGTTCTTCCTGCCATAAAGAAATGGAAGAGATGGAAGCGCTCCAGCAAAAGCTGATGAGTCTTCCTTCTGTTGCCATGCCGGAGGAAGCGAAAGCCAGAGTTTCGGAAGCCATTAAAGAAGAAGGAAAAAGAATAAGAGAGCGGAGAAAAAAGAACCGGATCCTGCGATTTTCATCTCTGGCAGCAGTGCTGATACTGGGTCTGTTTTCCCTGGTTATGGGCAGTCAGATGGGGGATTTGTTCTATCAGCCGGAAAAAGCGGCAGAGACGGATGGGGTAATGATGAAAAAAGCGGCCCCTGAGTCCGAAGGGGAAGCACCTGCAGAGGAGCCGATTCCTCTGGATCCAGCTGCTTTGACCTTGCAGGATATGGGAGCAGGTGGAGAAGGGAACATGGATCTTCCTGCCCCTGAAGTCCGCATGATGACAACCCCCGAACAGGATGAAACGGCGCAGGAAGAGACGATAATGACGGTCCTATCTCCTCAGCCGGTAGATCCTTACTTGGACCTTCTGGCAGAGGAATTAGCAGGACAGGAATACGAAGTGCTGAACTGGGAGGAAACGGAACCGGAAGTTTTTCTAATCCAGATTGAATTAACAGAAATCACTGAGTCCGGCGAATCTGACAGGATCCCGGTCAGCTACCTGGGGCAGGAAGGAAAGTTATGCAGGATCGAATAATCATTATAGACGGAAACAGCTTGATCAACCGAGCCTATTATGCGATGCAGCGTCCCATGATCACCCGGGAAGGAATCTATACTCAGGGAGTATACGGCTTTCTGAACATGCTGAACAAAATCCATCAGGATTATCCTTCCGGCTATGTTGCTGTAGCCTTTGACCGCAAAGCTCCGACTTTTCGTCATGAAGAATTTGCGGAGTATAAGGCAGGCCGAAAAAAAATGCCTCCGGAACTGGCTATGCAGCTGCCGATCCTCAAGGAAGTTCTGCAGGCCATGAATATCAAAATGCTGGAATTAGATGGCTTTGAAGCGGATGATATCATAGGAACCATTGCCAGAGAGGCAGAAGAGAAGGGTCTTCTGCCATTGATTATTTCCGGGGATAAGGACGAACTCCAGCTGGCATCGGAAAAAACCAAAGTTTTGATTACTAAAAAAGGCATCTCGGAATTTGAGATTTATGACCGTCAGGCTATGATCGACAAGTACGGATTTCCGCCGGAACAGTTTGTGGATTACAAAGGTCTGATGGGAGATTCCTCCGACAACATTCCGGGACTACCTGGAGTGGGAGAAAAAACAGCTGGAAAGCTCATACAGGAGTACGGGACCGTTGAGAATCTGATTGCCTGTTCTTCAGAGATCAGGCCGGATCGAATCCGGAATATCATCGAAGAAAATGCTCCTTTAGCTCTCATGAGCAAGCGGCTGGCCACGATTCATCTCAATGTGCCGCTGGACGTTGATTTTGAAGAATTCCGAAACGAAGAACCAAATGTTAATGAGTTAATTAATATATATAGCAAGTTGGAATTTAATAGCTTTCTGAAAAAAATGAAATCGGTATCCGAGATGGATAAGAGCTCGCCGGATATCCTGAAAGAATCCATCGGGAAAAAGGTGAAAGCCCTGAAATCCGAAGAGGATGTCCGCCAGGCTATTAAGAAGGAAGGCCTCATTCTGAAGGTTTTCAGCGACAACAATCATGTTGGGAAAATCCGAATCGATGGTATTGTTTTTGCTTCCGGTGATCAATGCTTTTTTATAGACGGAAATTCACTGGATCTGATCCGGATTTTGGGAGAGGAAATTGTAATAAGAAGAATACCCATTACCGGCCACAACCTGGTTCGGGATTATTTTGCCTTACTTCGTTTATTGGGAAATTCAGAAAAATTCCTTCCGGAGGGTGCGGACTCCTTTTTTATTACTGCTTTTGACACGGCGGTGGTCCAATATGTCCTGGATCCTTCCAAAAGCAATTATGATTTAAAAGTACTGATGGCTGAATATTATCACGAAGATTTTCAGAGTGAGGAAGAATTTCTGAAAGAAACCGGTCAGATGAACCTTTTTGGAGAGGAAAACCAAAAGATTATGGAGTATGGCCAGGCCTGGTGCCGGGCAGTTGATAATCTGAAAATCCTTTTGGAAGAAAGGTTAAAAGAGCAGGAAGGGGAAACACTGGCCTTTGAGCTGGAGCTGCCCTTGATCGAAGTCATGGCTGCCATGGAAAATTATGGATTTTCCACCGATCGAGAGGAACTGCGGATGATCGGAGAAGAAATCGAAGGAAGACTGAAGGAACTGACGGAAAGAATCATCACATTGGCCGGTGAAGAATTTAATCTTAATTCCCCAGCTCAGCTGGGCCCCATACTTTTTGAAAAATTAGGTCTGCCTGCAGGGAAAAAAACAAAAACCGGCTATTCTACCAGTGCTGAGGTGCTGGAGAGGCTGACAGAAGAGCACGAAATCATACCCGCCATCCTGGAATATCGAACTCTTTCCAAATTGAAAAGCACGTATGTGGAAGGGCTGATGCCGCTGATTGGGGAAGATGGCAAGATTCACCCCCATTTCCAGCAGACCGTAGCAGCTACTGGTCGCATCAGCTGTACCGAGCCTAATTTACAGAACATTCCCATTAAACAGGATTATGGACGGAGACTGAGAAAAGCCTTCCGGACCTCCGATAATCAGCACACCCTGGTCAGCGCTGACTATTCCCAGATTGAACTGCGACTGCTGGCCCATCTTTCTGAGGATCCACTCTTGCTTGAGGCTTTTCAACGGGAGGACGATATTCACACTATTACAGCTTCTCGTGTTTTTGGTGTGCCGGAAAAAGAAGTGACTCCCTTGCAGAGAAGCAATGCGAAAGCAGTCAATTTCGGAGTCATCTACGGAATGAGCGGATTCGGCCTTTCAACAGAATTGAATATTCCCAGAAAGGAAGCTGAAAAGTACATTCATGATTATTTTGAAAAATATACAAAGGTTCAGGAATATATGGACCGAGCCGTTGCGGAGGCAAAAGAAAAGGGATATGTGACCACCGTCATGCACCGAAGGAGATACATCCCGGAAATCAAGGGCACCAGTTTTGTGGTCAGACAACTGGGAGAAAGGCTGGCGATGAACAGCCCTCTGCAGGGAAGCGCTGCAGACATCATCAAGCTTGCCATGCTGCGGGTTTACAGAAAGCTTACAGGGGATCGAATGAAATCCAGACTCATCCTCCAGGTTCACGACGAATTGATCATCGAAGCTCATCAGGAGGAATTGGAAAAGATTAAATTTCTCATTGAAGACGCCATGGTCCATGCCATGTCGCTGAAAGTTCCCCTAGCCGTGGAAGTCAACTGGGCTCAGGACTGGTATTCCCTTAAGTAACAACAGATACAGAAGAACAGGAGCACAGGATGATCGTAATCGGTTTAACCGGAGGAATCGGCAGCGGTAAATCAACCGTGTCCGACATATTGAAGGAGCAGGGTATACCGGTAGTGGATGGAGATCTGATAGCTAGAGAAGTGGTGGAGCCTCATAGGCCGGCTTATGATGAAATCGTCAGGGTTTTTGGGGCGGAAATCCTCCAGCAGGACGGCACCCTGAACCGGAAGCGTATCGGGGAAATCGTATTTAGTGATCCAGAAAAGCTTTCTATACTGAACCGTATCACCCATAAGGAAATTTACCGGGTTATCCTTGAAAGACTGGAGTCCCTGAAGGAAGCGGGTACACCCTTGGTCTTTCTCGATGTCGCCCTGCTTTTCGAAACCGGATTTAATCAGCTGACAGACTGGGTTTGGGTGGTGGATGCACCGGACTCTGTTCGGGTGGAACGGATACAAAAGAGAGATGGTCTTAAAGAGGAAGAAATCCTGAAACGGATCCAAAGTCAGATGTCCCGGGAGCTCAGAAATAAAAAAGGAGATCTCGTTCTGGACAATTCAAAGAGTAGAGAGGAATTGAAGGCCCAGATCCTTCAAGAATTGAAGCAATATGAATCTAAAAATTAAACGATATTTTACTATTTTGCTCCTATTGATTCTGGTTTTAAGCCTGGGCGGATGTACTCAGGCAACGGAATTCTTCCAGTATCAGACGGATCCGGAGCAACCGACAGAACTCGTAGAAAAAGGAATTCTGTCCATGGATCGGATTTCAACGCTGAATCCGGTTACTTCCAAGGACCGTGATGTATATTATTTGAATAAGCTGCTGTATCGCAGCCTTTTTCAGTTGGATGAATCCCTGAAAGCCCGGGAAGACCTGGTCCGTTCCTACCAGTTGGATGAAGGGGCCAGAACCCTGACACTGAAATTGAAGGAGGATGCCCGTTGGGCGGATGGGTCCTCCGTTCGCCCGGAAGATGTCCAGTTCACCATCGAAGCTTATAAGAGGGCATCCTATACTGGTCAGACCCTGTATCAGACTCAGGTAACCCCAATCCTTCAGGTTCGCATTCAAGACGATTCGATCATCCTTCGATATGGCAGGGAAAATGAATTTTCCCTGGAGGATCTGACTTTTCCCATACTGAATCAAAAGAGCTACCGGGACTACAATCAAGCTCTTCAGCCGGACATAAACATGTTGCCCATGACCAGTGGCCCTTATAAGATTACCTCCTTTAATCCATATTCTGAGCTGATTTTGGAAGGAAATGGGGAGTATACCGGAGAAGTACCCGGAAATCAACTGGTTTTTCGGATCATTCCCAAGGAAAGTGAAAATCTGAATCTGATCGATCCGAATCTGATTACGGTGGCTTTCTCTGAAAAGCTGACCCGGGATGTGGACTACAGCAATCTGAAGGCGGATATGGAATCCTTTCTTTCCAATGAAGTGGAATGGATCGGCTTTAATACTACTCGCCCTCCCTTTAATAGCAAGGAGATGCGGAAGGCTATCGCCCTGTCCGTAAATACGGAAGAAATCCTGGATTACAGTTATTACGGCAATGGGGTTCTGACCGATTCCCTATACTTCCCTGGATATTGGGGAGTAAAAAATGATGGGGATTCTTATCCCCAGGACCCGGAAAAAGCAGCGGAAATTCTGAAAAAACTGGGCTATCAGGACCCGGATGGGGATGGCATGCTGGAAGACGGGGAAGAGAATAAGCTGTCCCTGGAGATTTTGATCAATGAAGGGAATGAATCTAGGAAACTGGCATCGGAACAGATAGCGGAGGATTTGCGCAAAGCCGGCTTTGAAGTAACGGTACGACAGGAACCTCAGGACGCGTATCTTCGGTCTCTTCAATCTCTGAATTATGATATCTATCTGGGTGGGGCAAAAATGGGAGAAAACTACGATTTGCGGTATCTGCTCCGATCATACAGCGGAAATCCGGCAGGCTTCACCAATCCGGAAGTGGATGGAGCATTGGAGGTACTCCGCTCCATGAAGGATCCGGACTCAAAACTGGCAGCCTTTAAAAAAGTTAAGTCGATCCTGCAGGAGGAACTGCCCTACTATCCCTTGGTATATAAAACCTATGGCGTGCTGACCTCTGTGGATTTCCAGGGAACTGTTCAGCCCTTGTTCTTCCATATCTATCGGGATGCCGATACCTGGAGTTATCAGAGGGCGATACCGGTTGTAGAGGAACCGGAACAGGAAGGGGAAAAATCTGAGGAAAATCCAGCCTAAATAAAATTAAGAACTTTACTTTCGGTTTTCTTTGTGTTAACATATGAAAATGTGGGAACACAACCTGCGGCCGTGGCGGAATCGGCAGACGCGCACGCTTGAGGGGCGTGTGAGAGATCGTATGGGTTCAAATCCCATCGGCCGCACCAAATCATTAAAATACAGATACAAGGCGAAGGGCCCCGTATCTGTATTTTTTTAACCTGGTTTCTGATGAGCCAGCATTAAGAAAAGAGGTAAAAAATGGAATATGCTTTTCAATATGAGCAGGGTCCCATAAGGCCCCCCAGCGAAGCCCAGAGCCTTTTGCTTCGTGTAACCAGAAACTGTACTTGGAACAGATGCCATTTCTGTACCCTTTATAAAGGAGATTCTTTTTCTGTCCGGTCTGTTGAAGAAATCAAGGAAGACATCGACGGGATGAAAGCCACTGGCTACTATGAAGATTGCCGTTCTGCCTTTCTGCAGGATGCCAACTCCATTGTTCTTCAGCCGGCTAAAATGGCAGAAATACTCCGTTATCTGAAAGAAAAATTCCCTGCCATCGATCGGATTACGACCTATGGTCGGGCTGATACCTTATCCAGAATATCGGTAGAGGATTATAGGATTTTAAAGGAGGCAGGCCTGAACCGAATCCATTCCGGGTACGAATCCGGATCGGATAAGGTGCTGACCCTGATTCAAAAGGGAACCACAAAAGAGCAGGAAATCGAAGCCGGACTCCGGATCCGGGAAGCCGGGATTCAGCTTTCCGTTTATTTTATGCCAGGAGTGGGAGGAAGAGAATTATCGGAAGAGAATTACAGGGAAACTGCGGATGTCATGAACCGCATCAACCCGGATTATATCCGGATCCGAACCTTTGTTTCCAAAGCAGGAAGCGGCATGCAGCAACTGATCGATGAAGGACGGTTTGCGGAATGCACTGATCTGGAAAAAGCTTTGGAGCTGAAACATTTCATTGAAGAGCTCCATTCGTGCAACAGTAGGATCGTCAGCGACCACATCATCAATCTTCTGGAAAATGTGAAGGGAACACTGCCCCAGGATAAAGAGAAGATTTTGGCAGTATTTGAGGAATTGGAAGAGCTCTCCCCTGAAAATCAAAGGTCTTATCAGATTGCCCGGCGAATTGGGCTTGTCCGGGGAATCCAGGATATGAAGCGCCTGAACGATGAACAGATACAAAAGGTTAAGGAGCTTCAAAAAACGGCAGAAAACTATGGATTTGAGGAGTTTCTAAGAGAATTGCTCCGGCGATACATTTAATATTTATCTAAAAAAACTGCTGGAAAGAAGGAGAACTTCCCTCAAATAATGATTGAAAGTTCTGTCATTATGTGCTAATATTGATAAAGATGCGCCGGCGTGATGGAATTGGCAGACGTGCGGGACTCAAAATCCCGTGGTGGCAACACCGTATGGGTTCGACCCCCATCGCCGGCACCAACTTTATAATTAAGTCGTGAAATATGACTAGGAGGAGAAAATTTATGAATACAGCTATGCAATTAATGCCCCTGATATTACTGATTTTCATTATGTACTTTCTGTTGATCCGACCCCAGAAAAAGAGAGAGAAGGAAACTGCTCAGATGCGGAACAGCCTTCAGGTTGGTGATGAAATCATCACCATCGGCGGACTCTGCGGAAAAATTGTTAAACTGAAGGATGAATCCCTGATTATTCAGGTTGGAGCCGATAAAGTCAAGTTTGAAGTCATGAGATGGTCCATATCCAAGGTTGTCAACAGTGACCAGTCTGCAGCCCGAAAAGCCAAGTCTGCTGCTGAAGAAGCTGCTCCGGAAGAATCAAAAAAGGCTATGCCGAAGAAGCTTGGCAAGAAAAATACAGAAGAAACAGCAGCTCCGGTTGCTGAACAGGAAGCTGCCGATTCTGCTCCTCAGACAGAAGAATCAGTTATTGAAGTTCCTGCAGAAGATGTAGAAGTTCTTGAAAAATAAGGATTTGCATATGAAATCAAAAATCCCCCTTCACTGGGGGATTTTTTGATGATGCTTTGGAAATGGTCGCTTATTTCTTTACCAGCCCTTCGTGTTCCGGATGATTGCCAAACCATTTGACCGCATAGGAGCAGGAGGGAATGGCTTTTTTGCCTTCCTCCTGAAGCCGGTCCGCTACAGCACTGAGCAGTTTGTCGGCAATCCCCTGTCCCCGAAGGGAGTCATCTACAAAGGTTCGTTCGATATCTCGCACTCCCGGTTCTTTTTCCGGGATATTGACCTCTGCAATGGTTTTTCCATCCGGGTCCGTGAGATAAATTCTGTTTTCGTCTTGTTTAAAATCCATAATGCACCTCCATTTTTCTAGATAATACCCGAAAAAACCAATCACTAATCAAAAGAGGGCAAATTATCTGAAAAGCGTTCAAAAGCCTATATTTCTGTTGTTTTTTACCGGCAAAAAGTGTAAAATGTAATGTAACATATTTTTATGTTGAATTTTATCAACAGCAAGGGAGAACCGGAATGAACAAACAAGCAAAATGGATTGCATCTGTTGTCACTATTCTTATAATTATTGTGGGCTGGATCGCCACCCTGACCGGGATTGGCGGGTTTGGACCCATTCAGGATAAAATCAAACTGGGATTGGATATCAAAGGCGGCGTGTATGTAGTCATGGAAGCCCAGACCGATGCCAAAGGGGAAGACCTGAAGCGTCTGATGGAACAAACTCAGGCCGTTATTGAAGAGAGGGTCAATCAGATGGGATTGTCCGAACCGGTGGTCACCATAGAAGGGGAGAACCGAGTACGGGTGGAACTTCCTGGAGCAGAAAACGCGGAAGAGGCTATCGAATCCATAGGAAAGACGGCCCAGCTTAAATTTGTAACTGCCGACGGGAAAGTAGTGCTGGATGGCGGCATGGTGGAAAACGCCGGAGTCACGCAGGATCAGGAAAGGGGCGGCTACGCCGTATCTTTGGATTTTGACAAAGAAGGCACGGCAGCCTTTGCAGACGCAACCAGGCGGGCAGTCAGCGGTCAGATCGTTTCCGTAACACAGGGAGTACCAGGCAACGCCATCATGATCGTACTGGATGATCAGGTTATTTCTTCTCCAAGAGTTGAAAATGTTATTGCCAATGGAGAGGCCATCATTACTGCCGGTGTGACCGGAGGATTTCCCCAGGATGAAGCCGTCAATCTTGCAGCCCTGATTCGGGGAGGAGCCCTGCCCGTTTCCCTGACAGAGGTGGATACTTCTATTCAGACGGCCCGAATCGGCATTGATGCTTTGGAATCCTCAGTCATGGCTGGGGCTATCGGACTGGTTGCGCTCCTGATTCTGATGGTGGTCTTTTACCGCATCATGGGACTGGCTGCCAATATGGCCCTGCTTTTATACGTTCTTATCGTTCTCTGGGTGATGGTTGCCATGAACAGCGTTCTGACCCTTCCAGGAATAGCGGGTATCATCCTGGCCATCGGGATGGCGGTGGATGCCAACGTCATCATTTTTTCCAGAATCAAAGAAGAAATCTGCAACGGCAAGTCCATTCGGGTTTCGGTGCAGTCTGGTTTCCGCCGGGCTATGAGCACTATTCTGGATTCTCAGATAACCACGATCATCGCTGCAGTAGTTCTTTATCAATTTGGTTCCGGAACAGTAAAAGGCTTTGCCATGACCCTGATGATTGGTATCGTTGCCAGCGTATTTTCTGCAGTTGTAGTAACCAATCTGCTGCTCAGCGCCATGACGGATATCAAATCCCTGAATAAAAAGAAATACTTTGGTGTGTCGGAAGACAACCGGGCTATTCCTTCTATGAAAAAATATTTCAATGTGATCCGTCATCGGAAAGTTTATTACATCATTACCGTTCTGATTCTGCTAATCGGGCTGGGAGCCGGAGGAATCCGGGGCTATAACTACGGCATCGACTTTACCGGAGGCACGATGCTGCAGATGGACCTGAAGTCCCATCAGCCCGTTGCAGCCGTTCAGCAGGTGCTGGATGACCAGGGTGTTGATGGTGAAATCGTTTATGCCGGAGAAAATCAAGAACAGGTCATCATCCGGACCATTCAGTCCCTGGATAATGATCAGAGAAAGGAACTGATCAATGGAATGGAAGAGGCATTTGATGTCTCCGACAAGGAAGTCCTTTCCATCGAGCAGTTTGGTCCGTCGGTAGGTCAGGAACTGAGAAACAATGCCCTTATTGCCGTACTCATCGCCTCTTTGGGCATGCTGATCTATATCATTATCCGATTTGAATGGAAATTCGGTCTGGCGGCTATCGTCGGGGTCGCCCACGACGTCCTGATGGTGCTGGCCTTTTATGGGTTGTTCAGTATTACCATCAATAGTCCCTTTATTGCCGGCGTATTGACCGTAGTCGGTTATTCCATCAATGATACCATTGTAGTCTTTGACCGTATCCGGGAAAATCTGGGAATTATGAAGAAAAGCAACACGGAGGAACTGATCGATACCAGCATCAATAAGACTCTGGGAAGGTCCATTATGACTTCCTTTACCACCCTGCTTGTTATGATTCCTTTATTTATCATGACTGGTCCGGCAATCCGGGAATTCGTACTGCCTCTGATGATTGGTGTAACCGTGGGTTGTGCATCCTCTATCTTCGTTGCGAGCCCAATCTATTATGAGCTTTGCAGAATTACCGGCGGTCCCCGCTATAAAGGGGCTAAGTCCCGAAAAAAGAACAAAGAATAACTGAGGGCAATCTATGGAAACAATGAAGCATTTTTTAGACAGCCTGCTGGAGATCAATCCGAAATACGATGTGGAAATCATAGGGAAAGCCTATCAGATCGCGGATAACATGCACCAGGGGCAGCTCCGGAAATCCGGCGAGCCATACATGATCCACCCGGCAGCAGTAGCCATTATTTTGGCTGAACTAGGAATGGATGATGAGACGATTGTGGCTGGCCTGCTTCATGATGCCGTAGAGGACACCGACTACACTAAGGAGCAGCTGGAAAAGGACTTTGGACCGGAAATCACCAATCTGGTTGATGGGGTGACCAAGCTGGGATCCATCGTCTTTGAAAGCAAGGAAGAGCGACAGGCAGAGAACCTGAGAAAAATGTTTCTGGCCATGTCTAAGGACATCCGGGTCCTGATCATCAAACTGGCGGACCGGCTACACAATCTGCGGACCATCAATTACATGGACGAGCGGAAAATCATCGATAAATGCAAGGAAACCCTGGAAATCTATGCCCCACTGGCCAGCCGTCTGGGTATTTACACCCTGAAATTTGAACTGGAGGACATCGCCTTAAAGCATCTGGATCCTTTTGCCTATTATGACCTGGTGACCCAGGTCAATGCGAAGAAAGCCCAGCGGGCAGCCATCATTGATCAGGTGGTCCAAGAAATCCGGGAAAGCTTGGATGAACTGAACATCACCTATGAGATTACCGGCCGATCCAAGCATTTTTACAGCATCTACCGAAAGATGAAATACCAGAACAAGCAACTGGATGAAATCTTTGATCTGACGGCGGTCCGGATTATTGTGGAAACCATCAAGGATTGCTATGCGGTATTGGGTGTCGTTCATACCATGTGGCGGCCGATACCAGGCAAATTCAAAGACTATATCGCCATGCCCAAGACCAATATGTACCAGTCCCTTCATACCACGGTCATTGGCGACAACGGGGATCCCTTCGAAATACAGATCAGAACCTACGAAATGCATCGGGTGGCCGAATTTGGTATCGCCGCCCATTGGAAATACAAAGAAGGGGTTTCCATCGATAAAGAGGAAACCAAACTGGCCTGGCTGAGGCAGACCCTGGAATGGCAGAAGGAGATGAATGACCCGAAGGAGTTTATGGAAACCCTCAAGGTAGACCTCTTTGCCAGCCAAGTATTTGTATTTACCCCGAAGGGAGACGTTATCGAACTGCCAGCCGGGTCGACTCCCCTGGATTTTGCCTTTAAAATCCACTCAGCTATCGGGGCTAAAACCATCGGAGCAAAGGTCAACGGCAAAATGGTCCCCATCGACCATACCCTGGAAAATGGCAATATTGTTGAAATTGTCACTTCTCCCAACGCCAGCGGCCCCAGCATCGACTGGCTGAAGATTGCCAAAAGCAGCAATGCCCGCAATAAGATAAGGGCTTTTCTGAAACGGGAAAATAAGTCGGATGCGGTGGACAAGGGTAAGGATCTTTTGGACAAATATGTTCGGAAGAAGGGGATGGACACTCAGCAGATTATTAAAAATACCAATATTGCCAAGATCGTAAAAGCCCTAAATCTATCATCAACCGAAGAGCTCTATACCCAGCTGAGCCAGGGGGGAACCTTTCTCAGCAAGGTAGCCGGTATGCTGATCGGGTACTATAACGACGAAAAGCAGGAAGAAACAAAAAAAGCTGAAAACGATATCAAGAACATTGCCGTTGAGAAAAAAAAGAAGGATTATTCCCAGAAGGATCAGACGGGGGTTACGGTAGAAGGTGTCGACAATTTACTGATTCGATTCTCTAAATGCTGCAATCCGGTTCCGGGAGATGATATCGTCGGGTTCATCACCAAAGGAAGAGGAATTTCGGTTCACCGGGCGGACTGTATCAACGTCCTTTCCCTGCCGCCGGAAGAACGGGCCCGTTGTATCGATGTGGTCTGGGATGAGGCCAAGCAGAACAAGTCCTACAACGCCGACATCACCATCATTGCCGACGACCGGAAGGGGTTGTTTTCAGATCTTTCCCGGGTTTGTGAAGATATGGATGTTCATATTACCGGCGTCAATGCAAAAAGCTCAAAAGAACAGGTGGTGACCATCACCATGACCCTCTCCATATCCAATAAGAGCCAGATGGAAAAAATCCTCCGGTCTCTGAAAAATGTGCCAGGAGTCAACGATGTTTACCGGGCTAAGACATAATTAAGATATTAAGACAGAAGGAGGAATCATGCGGGCAGTTGTACAGCGAGTGACAGAAGCAGACGTTACAGTAGAAGGAAAGGTGAACGGTGCCATCGGAAAAGGTTTCGTGGTGCTGCTAGGGGTAGAGGACGGCGATGGTCCGGCCGACGCTGTCTATATGGCCGATAAAATTTCTGGTCTTCGGGTTTTTGAGGATGCTGAGGGTAAGATGAACCTGGCTCTTTCCGATATTGAAGGGCAGATACTGGCTATTTCCCAGTTTACTTTACTGGGGGATGCCAGAAAAGGAAAACGCCCCAGTTTTATCCGTGCTGCAAGGCCGGAAGAGGCCAATGATCTTTATCGGGTTTTTGTAGATAATTTGAAGGAAAAGGGCCACCCGGTGAAAGAAGGAATCTTTCAGGCAGAAATGAATGTTCGCATTCATAATGACGGACCGGTAACGATCCTGCTGGACAGCCGCAAGCTGTTCTGATAAAGGAAAAATCGATAGCAACGTATTTATAGATAACAACAAAGGAAATCAACCATGCGCATACAGAAATTCATGACAGGACCCTTGCAGGTCAATACCTACCTGGTTTCGGATGAAGCCACAAAGAAAGGATTTATGGTAGATCCGGGTGGATACAGTGAAAAAATCCGGCAAACCATTGACGAAGAAAAAATTGAGTTGGACTATATTATCCTGACCCACGGTCATGGTGACCATATCGGCGGCGTGGCCGACTTTCAAAGTCTCTATCCTCAAGTCCGGCTGGTTGCCAGCCAGGAAGAAAAAGCAATGCTTTCCTCTCCGTCCATGAACTTTTCCAGGGAAACGACCGGAAAACCGGTAGAACTGGTACCGGATCTGGCCGTTGAGGACGGAGACCAGTTGAGGATCGGGAATATGGAACTGAAATTTATCCTGACTCCCGGTCACACAAAAGGAGGCATGTGCATCCTTACCGACAAGGCTCTCTTCAGTGGAGACACCCTTTTTCAGCAGTCCATCGGCAGGACGGATTTCCCCGGAGGCTCTCTGGATGAAATCCGGCATTCCATTATCAATAAACTTTTTGTTCTGCCGGAGGATACTCAGGTTTTCCCGGGACATATGGGAATCACCACCATCGGCAATGAAATGAGGAACAATCCCTTTGTATAAATTTATCCTGGACACCACCCATCCCCTGCAGCTTTTTCGGGAACTGATTGATGTATTTCTGACACCGGATCAGTACCAGTGTATGGGACCGGAGGAAGAAACAGACAACAACTCAGCAGAATACAGCGGTGAAGTTTTGGAATCCTCTATTTTTTATTACCGTGGCACTGGTTCCCGAGATGAAAAAAACGATTTGAAGCGAAGCCTTTATCAGGATCTTTCCCGGATAACCGGAACAAAACCCGAATGGGGAATCCTGACTGGCATCCGTCCGGTGAAGCTGGCAGGGGAAATGCTGGAGCAGGGAAAATCGGCGGATCAGGTTGGAAGGATTCTGGAGGAAGACTATTTACTCCATCCGGGCAAAGCCCAGTTGATCCTCCGGATGTATCAGCGCCAAGTTCGGCAAAGCGGCAAGCCAAAGCCGGATTCTGTCGGAATTTACATTGGTATACCATTTTGTCCTACCCGATGCCTCTACTGCTCTTTCCCCTCTAATCAGGGAAAGGAAGAGGAGATCCAAGACTATCTGGAAGCCCTGAAAATGGAAATCCATTATGTGGGAAAAGAAATGAAACGGTTGGGAATCTTTCCAGAGTCTCTGTATCTGGGAGGGGGAACTCCTACCACCTTGTCAGTCAAGCAGTTGAATGAGCTGATGACCGAGTGGGAAAAAGCCTTCGATTTATCCCGCTGTAGAGAAATAACTGTAGAAGCCGGCCGGCCGGATACCATTACACTGGAAAAGATGGAATTGCTGAAAGCCCGCGGCGTGAACCGAATCAGCATCAATCCCCAGTCTATGAAGGATGAGACGTTAAGCACCATCGGCAGAAACCACACGGCACAGCAAATCCGGCAAGCATTTTCCGATGCCAGAAAAGCTGGAATTCCAGTAATCAACGCCGATGTCATCGCCGGCCTGCCAGGAGAGACCTTGGAGGATTTCAGGGAAACCCTTAGGCAGCTCCAGGGATTGGGGCCAGAAAACATCACCCTCCATTCTCTGGCTGTAAAAAGGGCCTCCCGGCTGATTGAAATGGACTGCCACTACCATTATCACCGGAGCATGGTCGTAAGGGAAATGATGGCCGATGGACTGAAATTCCTTCAGCAGCAAGGGTATGAACCCTATTATCTGTATCGGCAGAAACACATGGCCGGAGCTTTGGAAAACATTGGCTTTTCCAGGGAGGGAACCGACAATATCTATAACATCCGGATGATGGACGAACACCAGACCATCATTGCACTGGGGGCCGGAGCCATCAGCAAGGTCTATTACCCCGGCGAAAACCGACTGGAACGTGTGGCAAACGTTTCCAACTATTCGTTATACATCCAGCGCATTGAGGAAATGATCCAGCGTAAAAAATTCAATCTATTTCAGGAGGTAGAAACTCATGCTGACCAACGCACCCAAGGGAACCAAGGACGTATTGCCCAATCAGGTATATAAGTGGCACTTTTTAGAGAAAGCCTTTCGCGACATCTGTACCCGTTACGGGTTTCGGGAAATCCGGACACCCATCTTTGAGCATACGGAACTTTTCACCAGAGGGGTAGGGGATACGACGGATATCGTTGAAAAACAGATGTACACCTTTGAAGATTTCGCCAAGAGAAGTCTGACCCTCAAACCAGAGGGAACATCCCCGGCTGTTCGCTCCTTTGTCGAACATAAGCAATATGCAGAAGTTCAGCCTACCAAGTACTATTACGATATTCCCTGTTTTCGCTATGAAAAGCCTCAATCGGGAAGGCTTCGGGAATTCCATCAGTTTGGAATTGAAGTCTTTGGGACTTCCAATATGATGGCCGATGCAGAGGTTATCTGCCTGGCCGATGATTTTCTCCGGGATTTGGGGATAGAAGACGTGGAGCTTCGGATCAACAGCATCGGATGTCCTTCCTGCAGAGATATTTACCGCCAGGCACTTCGGGACTTCCTCAAGCCTAAATACGAGGATCTTTGCGATACTTGCAAAAGCCGTTATGAACGAAATCCCATGCGGATTCTGGACTGTAAATCTGAAATCTGCCAGAGCCTGGTTCAGGGAGCACCGGTCATGCTGGATTATCTGGACGAAGAATGTCAGGTGGCTTTTGATGAATTGAAAACCAACTTGGAAGCCATGAATGTGGAATACACGGTGGACCCGGGTATTGTCCGGGGACTGGATTACTATACCAAAACCGCCTTTGAGTTCGTATCCAATAAAATTGGAGCCCAGGGCACTGTTTGTGGCGGCGGCCGGTACGACAACCTAATTGAAGAGTTGGGCGGCCCGCCTATTCCCGGTGTAGGATTCGGACTGGGAATCGAGAGGCTTCTCCTCACCCTGGAAGCCAATGGGGTTGTCATTCCGGAACCAGAGGGAGTGGAGGTGTTTATAGCCATTCTCGGCGATAACGGTAAGAAATTCGGTCTTTCCCTGTTGCGTCAGCTCCGTCGGGAAGGCCTTCGGGCAGAGGTGGATCTGCTGGCCCGAAATTTTAAAGGACAGTTCAAGTATTCAGATCGCCTGAATGCCAGATACACCGTGATGATCGGTGATAACGAGCTGGAAGAAGGGCAGATCACCATCAAGGATATGGCTACATCAGAACAGCGCAGGGTCGATATCCGTACAATCGCAGAAGAATTGGTTCAACTCTGTAAAGAAAGATAGGAGAACAGGATGAGAGATATATTTAAACGAACTCATATGTGTGGGTCGCTGCGATCCCATGATGTGGATGGCCAGGTAGTCTTGAACGGATGGATTCAGAAAAGAAGGAACCTGGGAGGCCTGATTTTTTGTGATCTGCGGGATAAAACCGGCATTGTTCAGGTTGTTTTTGATGACAAAATCCCGGCTGAATTATTTGAAAAAGCGGACAGCTTAAGAAGCGAATACGTGGTTGGTATCCAGGGTGTGGTCAAGGAACGTCAGGCCAAGAATCCGGATCTGCCCACTGGAGATATCGAAGTGTTCGCAACGGATCTGATCATCTATTCCCAGGCGGATACTCCTCCCATTTATATCAAGGATGATGACAAGGTGGATGAAAATCTTCGTCTGAAATATCGTTATCTGGATCTTCGTAAGAACAAAATGCAGAATAATCTGCAATTCCGTCACCAGGTAACAAAGGTTGCCCGGGAATATTATGATTCCCAGGGATTCACGGAAGTTGAAACGCCGATGCTGATCAATCCCACACCGGAAGGTGCCCGGGATTATCTGGTACCCAGCCGGGTCCACCCGGGGGAATTCTACGCCCTTCCCCAGTCTCCCCAGATGTTCAAACAGCTGCTGATGGTAGGTGGTACCGATCGGTACATGCAGATTGTCAAATGTTTCCGGGATGAGGATTTGCGGGCCGACCGGCAGCCGGAATTCACCCAGATCGACCTGGAAATGTCCTTTGTGGATATCGATGATGTAATCGAGATTCAGGAAGGATTTTTGAAAAAACTGTTCCACGAAGTCATGGACACCGAAATCGAAACCCCTTTCCCCAGGCTTTCCTATGACGAAGCTATGGAACGATACGGCAGCGATAAACCGGACACCCGATTCGGCTTTGAGTTGAAGAAACTGAATGAACTTGTTCAAGACACAGAGTTTCCGGTTTTTCGAAATGCTCTGGACAGCCACGGCGACGTGAGGGGAATCTGCATAAATGGAGGAGGGAACCTCTTCAGCAGAAAGGATATTGATAAATTTACCGAAGCCATCCGATCTTACGGAGCCAAAGGCTTGATCTGGATTAAAAAAGGTGTTGACGAAATAACATCTTCTGTAAACAAATTCTTTAGCAAAGAGGAATTGGAAGAGCTCCTGGCTGTTTTTGAGGCTCAGGAAGGAGATCTGGTTCTGATTGCTGCCGACAAGAAAAAGGTGGTCTTTGATAGTCTGGGATTCCTTCGTCGGGATATTGCCGGTAAAATGGGCCTTTTGGATGACAATCAGTTTAATTTCCTTTGGGTCGTCGACTTTCCCCTTTATGAATATGATGAGGAAACCCAACGATTCTACGCCATGCACCACCCCTTCACTTCTCCGAAGTTGGAGGACATCTCCCTGCTGGACACGGAACCGGAAAAGGTACGGGCCAAAGCTTACGATATCGTTTTAAACGGAGTCGAGCTGGGGGGAGGAAGCATCCGAATCCACGATCGGAACCTTCAGCGCAAGATGTTCGAGGTACTGGGGCTGACGGAAGAGGAATGTCAGCGTAAGTTCGGTTTCCTTCTGGAAGCATTCCGTTATGGCACCCCACCCCACGGTGGATTGGCCTACGGGCTGGACCGGTTGGTCATGCTTCTGACCGGGGAAAACAGTATCCGGGAAGTCATCGCATTCCCCAAGAATCAGAGTGCTCAGTGCATGGTCAGCGACGCTCCGTCTCCGGCTGGTGAAGAGCAACTGGAAGAATTGGGTATAAAATTGAGGAACTGATGAAAACAGGAATATTTGGAGGGACCTTTGATCCGGTCCACCACGGCCACGTGGAATTATGCCGTCAGGCTGAAAGAGAAGCTGGTCTGGATCGCATCTTTGTAGTGCCTGCCAGGCTTCAGCCTTTCAAACTGGATCAAAAGACGGCCGATGGCAAGCACCGGATGGAAATGCTCCGACTGGCCTTTTCAGAAGATTCCAGGATACAGGTTTCCGATTATGAATTGTCCAGGGAGGAGATTTCCTATACCATCCATACCCTTCGGGCTTTTCAGGAACGATTCCCGGAGGATGAGATTTATTTTATCCTGGGTACCGATGCCTTTATGAAAATTGAATTGTGGAGAAATTACGGGGAACTTCTGAAGAATTTCCATATTCTGGTGGGAGTACGCCCCGGTTATCGGGAGGAAGAGCTGGAAAGGCTGATTAGTCGGTTGGAACAAGAATTCCAAGCGGATATCCGCCTTTTAACCAATAAAGAACTGGAGATTTCCTCCACGGACTTGAAAGAGAAAATCCGTCAGGGATGTCCCCTCGGGGCTTGGCTGCCGGAAATCGTAGAAAGGTATATCAAGGAACATGCGCTCTATACATAGCTATATCGAAAGAAATTTTTCGGAAAAAAGAAAAATCCATACCTTTGCCGTTCGGGATTTGGCACTGAAGTTGGCAGATCACTACGGAGCTGACAGGGAGAAGGTGGAAACGGCGGCTTTGTTCCATGATATGTTCCGGGGAGTTCCGGAACAATCCATCAATTGCTATGTGAAGCACCTGGGGTTGGATCCGAAATATCTCAACAATCCAAACCTGGCCCACGGAAAAATAGCCGCTATCATCATGGAGAGAGACTACGGCATCACCGACCCTGAAATCATCCATGCTGTCAGTTATCACACTACCGGTCGGCCAGCAATGTCCCTGACCGAAAAAATCATCTATATCGCTGATGCTACAGAACCCAACCGGGTTTATCCGAAGGTGGAGACCTTGAGAAGGCTATCTTTTGAAAATTTGGACAAAGCCCTGCTTATGTCCCTGCAGCACACGATAAAATATATCCAGAGCCGAGGGCTGTACCTGGACAAGGATACGGTTCTGGCTCAGCAATATTACGAAGAAAAGGAGAAAATGAATGAACAGCAAGAGAATAGCAGTTCTTGCGGCACAGACCCTGAGCAATAAAAAAGCCACGGATATCGTCTGCATCGACATAGAAACAAAATCGTCCATCGCAGATTACTTTATTCTGGCTTCCGGCGGTTCCGAGCGGCAGATCAAAGCCCTTTCAGAAGAAGTGGAGGATCAGTTCGCCAAGGAAGGAATCCTTGCCAAAAGCATTGAAGGGAAACCCAGCTCCGGCTGGATCCTGATGGATTTCGGTGATGTAATCGTCAGTGTCCTGACGGTGGAAACAAGGCAACGATACAACATTGAAAAGGTATGGGCTGATTGCGATATACTGGACTGGGAGGAAGCGGAATGAGTGAGCGGTATAATTTTTCAGAAATCGAAGTGAAATGGCAGCAGAAATGGGACCGGGAAAACACCTTCCGGACCATGGAATCGACGGATAAGGAAAAATATTATGTTCTGGAAATGTTTCCGTATCCTTCCGGCAAGCTCCACATGGGTCATGTGCGGAACTATTCCATCGGGGACGTAATCGCCCGATTCAAGACCATGAATGGCTATAATGTACTCCACCCCATGGGTTGGGATTCCTTCGGATTGCCGGCGGAAAATGCAGCAATTAAAAACGGGATTCATCCCAACATCTGGACTTGGTCCAACATTGATGAAATGAGAAAACAGCTCAAGCAGCTGGGATTTTCCTATGATTGGAGCCGGGAAGTAGCTACCTGCCATCCGGATTACTATCGATGGATGCAGTGGATTTTCATCCAGTTCTTTAAAAAAGGGTTGGCTTACAAAAAGGAAAACCCGGTAAACTGGTGTCCCAGCTGCCAGACCGTACTGGCCAATGAACAGGTGGTGGACGGCGGCTGTGAGCGCTGCGGGACTATGGTAGGAAAAAAAGAACTTTCCCAGTGGTACTTCAAGATCACCGATTATGCAGACCGGCTGCTTCAGAACCTGGACATCCTGGAGGGATGGCCAAACAAAGTTAAAATCATGCAGAAAAACTGGATTGGCAAGAGCGTCGGTGCAGAGGTTGACTTTGATATTGAAGGGTCCGACAAAAAACTGAAAGTGTTCACCACAAGGCCGGACACCCTCTACGGAGTGACTTACATGGTTCTGGCTCCCGAGCATCCCTATGTCCGGGAACTGGTTCACGGAACAGAGGCGGAAGAAGCCGTCCTAGCCTTCCAGGAAAAACTGAATCATCTGAGCGACATCGAACGGACCGCCACTACCCTGGAGAAGGAAGGATTATTCCTGAATCGTTATGCGGTCAATCCTTTGAACGGGAAGAAGGTGCCCATTTACATCGCCAATTATGTACTGATGGATTATGGTACCGGGGCCATTATGGCTGTTCCGGCTCATGACCAGCGGGACTTTGATTTTGCCGTGAAATATGGTCTGGAAATCATTCCGGTGGTGGATCCGGGGCAGGACTCTATTGATTTGTATAATCTGAAGGAAGCCTTCGTAGCGGAAGGGAAGATGATCAATTCTGATCAATTCAACGGAATGGACAATCAGGAAGCAATCCTGAAGATAACAAAATTCCTGGAAGAAAAGGAAATCGGAAAGGAATCTATCAATTATCGATTGCGGGATTGGCTGATATCCAGGCAGCGATACTGGGGAACCCCGATTCCGATGATCCACTGTGAAAAATGCGGATGGGTACCGGAAAAAGAAGAAAATCTGCCGGTCCTCCTTCCCACAGACGTGGAATTCACCGGAAAGGGAGAATCCCCTCTGGTGACCAGCAAGACCTTCCGGGATACCACCTGTCCTTCCTGCGGCGGCCCGGCTAAAAGAGAACTGGATACCATGGATACCTTCCTGGATTCTTCCTGGTATTTCCTGCGATATACGGATCCAAAAAACGAACAGGAAGCCTGGAGCTTTGACAAGCAGAAATACTGGATGTCGGTGGATCAGTACATCGGCGGGGTGGAACATGCCATCCTCCATTTGATGTATTCCCGTTTCTTCCAGATGGCTTTCTATGACTTGGGACTTACCAGCACGGAAGAGCCCTTTACCAATCTGCTAACTCAGGGGATGGTCATCAAGGACGGAAAGAAAATGTCCAAATCCATCGGCAATGTGGTCAGCCCGGATGAGATCATTGCCAAATACGGTGCAGATACGGCCCGTCTGTTCATCCTGTTTGCCGCTCCTCCGGAAAAGGAACTGGATTGGTCCGATACCGGTGTAGAGGGCAGTTATCGGTTCCTGAACCGGGTATATCGACTGGTCAACGAATTGACTGAAACAGTAAAATATGCCCCCGATTCCTATATCAGCGAAACGGCTGCCGACAAGGAACTGGCTTATGTCATGAGTGCTACTATTAAAAAGGTCACGGAAGACGTAGGCGGGCGATTTAACTTCAATACCGCCATCAGCGCCATCATGGAGCTGGTGAATGAAATTTACAAGTACAAAGAAGAAGAAGACATCAACCTGGGTCTGCTGCGGTCCGCCGTTCGGAATCTGGTATTGATCCTATCCCCCTTTACACCCCATATCTGCGAGGAAATGTGGGAGATGCTGGGGAACGAGGAGTCCGTCTATAATGCCGGCTGGCCTATTTATGATGAAGCGGCCCTGGTAAAGGACCTGGTTGAGATCGTTGTTCAGATTAACGGAAAGGTTAAGGATAAACTTAACATCGCCAGCAATCTGGATAAGGAGACATTTGAGAAGACTGCCCTGGAAGATCAGAAGGTACAGGCCTTATTGAACGGAAAAGAACTGGTTAAGGTTATTGCTGTTCCAGATAAGCTGATCAACCTGGTAGTCCGATAAGACGAACGGGAGTAAAAATGAAAACAAATTTTAAGAAAAAAAGCGGTAATGCATTGCGAGTCATCCCGCTTGGTGGTCTGAATGAGATCGGAAAAAATATGACCATCCTGGAATACAATGACGAAATGCTGATTATCGACTGCGGCTTATCCTTCCCGGATGACGAAATGTACGGAATTGACATCGTGATACCAGACTTCAGTTATCTGAAAAAGAATGCTGCAAAAATCAAAGGAATCGTTATTACCCATGGTCATGAGGATCACATCGGTGCAATCCCCTATTTTCTGAAATCCTTTGATGCACCCATTTATGGGACCCGGCTTCCTCTGGGGCTGGTCAGCAATAAGCTGAAGGAACACGGACTGAAGGCAAAACTGAATGTCATCAAGGCCGGAGATACGATTAAACTGGGTAATTTCAAGGTGGAGACCATTCGGGTTACCCATTCCATTGCGGATGCCATCTGCCTGTCCATTGAAACACCGGTAGGAGTGGTGTTCCACACAGGGGATTTCAAGATCGACTATACCCCGGTGGACGGTGAGCCCATCGATTTTCACCGATTTGCCGAAATCGGCAACAAGGGAGTTCTGCTGATGATGGCGGACAGCACCAATGCTACCAGACCGGGGTTTACGGCTTCTGAAAAGACAGTGGGGAAAACTCTGGAAAATATTTTCCGGGATTCTAAAACCAGAATCATCATCGCAACCTTCTCCTCAAATGTTCACCGGGTTCAGCGAATCATCGACAACGCTGTGAAGTTTGACCGAAAAGTTGCTATTTCCGGAAGAAGCATGGTCAATGTAGTCAACCTGGCGGTGGAGCTGGGGTATCTGAAGGTTCCTGCAGGGACTCTGGTCGACATCAATAAGATTAAGGGAATTCCCGACAAGAATCTGGTCATCATTACGACTGGAAGCCAGGGAGAACCTATGTCAGCCCTTTCCAGAATGGCTGCAGCGGAGCATAAAGCGGTTCAGATTAAAAAAGGGGATATGGTCATCCTTTCCTCCAGCCCCATTCCGGGTAATGAGAAAACCGTGTCCAACGTAGTGAACCGGCTCTTTGAAAAGGGAGCGGAGGTCATTTATTCCGATATTGCGGATATCCACGTTTCCGGGCACGCTTGCGAAGAAGAACTGAAACTGATCCACATGCTTCTTAAACCGAAATACTTTGTGCCAGTCCATGGTGAATACCGACATTTGAGGGCTCACGCAGCCCTGGCGGAAAATTTGAGAATGGATGCCAACGATATTTTTATTCTGAAAAACGGCAACGTACTGGAGCTTACTGCCAATTCGGCCAAGGTAACCAATGAAGAAGTTCCGGCATCACCCGTGCTGGTTGATGGCCTTGGAGTCGGGGACGTGGGCAATATCGTTCTGCGTGACAGAAAGCTTCTTTCCGAATCCGGCTTGATCATCGTAGTGGCCGCCATCGACCGGGCTTCCGGAGAAGTGGCTTCAGGCCCCGATATCATTTCCAGAGGCTTTGTCTATGTCCGGGAAAATGAAGACTTGATTGAAGAGGCTCGTGCCGTGGTCACGAAAGCCCTGGACAAATGCATGAATGACAATGTGAAGGAATGGAACACCATGAAATCAGCCGTACGGGATGCTCTTCGAAACTTTATTTTTGAAAAAACAAAAAGAAGTCCGGTCATCCTGCCTATTTTCATGGAAGTATAAGATAAGCCACCTAATCGGTTCATATAGTTAAACGAAGGAGATAATAGATGATGAATGTCTACGATGCGGCTCACGGCCTGGCTAAGGCTATTAAAGAGTCGGAAGAATACAAACAGTATCATGAGATGAAGCAGGTGGTGTCCGGCAACGGAGATCTGTCCGATATGCTCAACGATTTTCAGGCGAAACAGTTTGAAATCCAGGCGAAACAGATGATGGGAGAGGAAATCGGCGGAGAGATGATGGAACAGATTCAGTCCCTCTACGGCATCATGATGCAGGACCCGACAGCAGCCCAGTATCTTCAGTCCGAAATCCGTTTTTCCCTGATGATGAATGACATCTATAAGATTTTAGGAGAAGTGATCAGCCTTGGAAACAACCAGCCTGCCGAATAATATCATCAAAACACCGGAAGAACTGATGTCGATCCTGAAGGCATCGGCGATGGGGGATATGTGCTTCAGCCATCTGATGGGATATATCAAGGAAGGAATGACGGAAATCCAGATCGCGGAGGAGATTCATCGGGTCCTGATGAGCCTGGGTGCTCAGGGACTGGCCTTTGATACCATCTGTGTTTCCGGCCCCAACTCCTGTGAACCCCATGGGATTCCCTCGGATCGGGTCATCCGGAAAGGAGATTTCATCACCCTGGATTTTGGTGCAGTGGTTGACGGGTATTGCGGGGATATGACCCGGACCGTGATCATGGGCCATGCAACGACGGAACAGAAGAAAATCTATCATCTCGTTCTTGGCGCTCAGCTAGCTGCTTTAGACACGGTACGGGCCGGTGTGGCTTGCGTGGAAGTGGATCGGGCCGCCCGGGATATCATAGAGGAAGCGGGTTATGGTGAGTATTTTGTCCATGGCACCGGCCACGGTGTAGGACGGCTTGTCCATGAATCGCCGACCCTCAACCGGAAAAGCGAAGAAATCCTGGCCTCCTACATGCCGGTTACCATCGAGCCGGGGATTTATATTCCCGGAAAGTATGGTGTTCGAATTGAGGACTTGGCAATAGTGACGGAATTTGGTATAATAAATACCGTAAATTCGCCCAAGGATTTGATTATTCTTTAAATACAAATATTCTGACTAAGATAGGAGAAAGAACGATGATTTATGCAAGCGACTTCAGAAAAGGGATTACCTTCGATTTAAACGGAGAGCCCCACGTGGTCCTGGATTTCCAGCATGTAAAACCTGGAAAGGGTGCCGCCTTCGTCCGGACAAAGTATCGGAATATCCTGACCGGTGCTACCCGGGAAGAAGCCTTCAACCCCAACGATAAATTTCCCAAGGCTCATATCGAGACCAGAACCATGCAGTATCTGTATTCTGATGGAGAACTCTACTACTTTATGGATCAGGAAACCTACGAGCAGGTGCCCCTGATGGAAGAACAGGTAGAAGATGCCATTAAATACCTTCGTGAAAACGACGAAGCCACCATTAAATTCTACAAGGGCAGTGCATTCCTGGTAGAAGCCCCCAACTTTGTCACCCTGAAAGTAGTGGAGACAGAGCCGGGAGTCAAGGGAGATACCGCTACCAACGTGACCAAAGCAGCCACGGTGGAAACGGGAGCAGTCATCCAGGTTCCCATCTTTATTGAAGAAGGCGAAACCATTCAGATCGATACGAGAACCGGAGAATATCTGGGCCGGGCAAAATAACTTGCCTTTTATAAGATAGTTTGAGAAGGGGCGTGAAAACGTCCCTTTTAAAAAATGAGGGTAAAATGGGTAGAACAAATAGTTTAAGTGGGTTGACCAAGCTGCTGATTGCTGTGGCAATCCTGATTCTGCTGGGTGCTTTTGGTGTCCGAATGGCCTTGGCGGAGGCAGTAAAGCCTCTAAATCCCCAGGATACAGCCGTGAAAGTAGTAACCATACCCCTGGGATCCGGAGCATCCTCCATTTCCCAGATATTAGAAGACAGCGGCATTATAAAAGACAGCCGGGCCTTTCGAATCATTTCAAAGATTACAGGCAATGACAGCAAATACAAAGCAGGAGCTTATCCTTTATCTCCATCCATGAATGCCTATCAGATTATGGAGAAGATGAAGACAGGGATTTCCGCCGGCAATCTGGTAACCATACCGGAAGGCTATACCGTCCGGCAGACAGCCAGTCTCCTGGCAGAGAAGGGAATCGTCGATGAGACGGAATTTCTGCTGGAAGCAGAAACAGGAACTTTCATCCAGAGCTTCGTTGCAGACCTTCCGTCAGGTCCGGACCGGCTGGAAGGATTTCTTTTTCCGGAAACCTATGACATCCCTCTGGATGCCTCCTCTCATGATGTCATTCAGATTATGCTGAATCATTTTGAAAAGGTTTTCACTCCGGAATATTCAGAGATGGCCGACTCCATGGGTTATACCATGAGGGAGATCATCATCATCGCTTCCATGGTGGAAAGGGAGTCTGTGGCTTCCGAAGACCGCCCCTTGGTTGCCAGTGTGGTATACAACCGTTTTGCAGCGGGGATGCCTTTGCAATTTGATTCTACCGTCCAATACGTACTGGGGGAGCAAAAGGACCGGCTTTATTACACGGATACCGGAATCGACTCTCCCTATAATACCTACGTCAACCGGGGCCTGCCTCCTGGACCTATCTGCTCTCCCGGGGCGGACTCCATCAAGGCCACCCTGTATCCTGCGGACACGGATTACCTGTATTTTGTTGTGGATCCGGAGGGTCAGGGGACTCATAACTTTACCAATGATTACAATGAATTTCTGGTTTATAAGCAGAAATACATCGATTCCCTATAGGATTGAATTATGAATATCATCAACGAAGAGGTAATCCGATTTCTGGATGACCTATACCGACCACTGACCGATCCCTTGGGGGATCTGCGTCGCCAGGCAGAGGAAAGAAAGATACCCATTATCCTGAAGGATACGGAAGCCTTGCTCCTACTGCTGCTTCGAATCAGGAAGCCAAAACATATAGTCGAAATTGGTACAGCAGTAGGCTATTCTGCCTGCTGCTTCTGCCAGGTTTGTCCGGAAGCTGCTCTTTGGACCATTGAATATCAGGAAAGAATGGCTCGGGAAGCCCAAAAAAATATTGAAGCTCTTGGTATGGATCATCAGATCCGGCTGATCCAGGGTGATGCCAGACAAGTGCTGCAAACCTGGCCGGCTGATAAAAAAATTGATTTTGCCTTTATTGACGGGGGTAAAAGTCATTATGAAGAATTTTTCAACGGTCTGCTTCCCTTGTGCAATCCGGGAGCCATGATCGTATCGGACAATATTTTCATGAGCGGCAAAACCCTTTCTGAACGGTATGACCCCCGAGGCAGAGCGAAAACCAACATCAGAAAAATGCGAGAATACATAGAGATGCTCAACAGCAGAACCGACTCATCGACGGCATTCCTGCCCATAGGTGACGGTGTGGCAGTGACCATCGTCGGAGAATAAAATGGACAAGATTGAACTGCTGGCCCCGGCCGGCGATCTGGAAAAACTAAAGGCAGCCATCGATTATGGCGCCGATGCCGTATATTTCGGGGGAGAGATGTTTTCTCTCCGGGCAGGAGCCGGAAATATGACCATCCAAGAAATGGGTGAAGGGGTGGAATACTGTCATGAACGGGGGAGAAAAGCTTACCTGACCATGAATATTTTCGCCCATAATGAAGACATCTCGGAGCTTCAGATTTACATAGAAAAAATCAGGGATATTCCCTTTGACGCCTTTATCATATCGGATCCCGGGGTCATGATGACCTTGAAAGACGCCTTTCCGGAGGCAGAATTCCATCTAAGCACCCAGGCTAATCTCACCAATTATCAAACAGCTCTATTTTGGTATCATCAGGGAGTCCGGAGAATTGTACTGGCTCGGGAGCTGACCTTTCCGGAAATCCATGAGATCAGAAATTCCATTCCCCAGGATATGGAAATAGAGGCTTTTGTACAGGGAGCTATGTGCATTTCTTATTCTGGTCGTTGCCTGTTGAGCAATTTTATGATTGAGCGTGATGCCAACCGGGGAGCCTGTGCCCATCCCTGCCGATGGAAATACAGCCTGGTGGAAGAAAAGAGACCGGGGGAATATTATCCGGTGGAAGAGGATGACCGGGGAACCTATATCATGAATTCCCGCGATTTGTGTATGCTGGAACATATACCGGAATTGGCGGAATCAGGAATTACCTCCTTTAAGATTGAAGGCAGGATGAAAAGCGCTTTTTACGTTGCCACAGTGGTTTCTGTCTATCGGAAAGCGTTGGATCAATATCTCAGGGATCCTTCCGGATACCGATTCGATCCGGCCTGGATGAAAGAACTGAAGAAAGTCAGCCATCGGGAATTTACCACCGGATTCTACTTCAATAAGCCTACCAACAAGGACCAGGACTATAGCTCCAGTGCCTATACCAGGGAATATGCCTTTGTTGGGGTGGTCCGGGAATACGATGCAGAAGCCGGTATTGCCATCGTGGAGCAGCGTAATAAAATGTCCCTGGGGGATGTCCTGGAAATCTTTGGCCCCTATACGGATTTTTTCGAACAAAAGCTGGAATGGATGGAAGATCAAGAAGGGAATCCCATTGAATCCGCCCCCCATCCCCAACAGATCCTGAGAATGAAAGTAGACCATCCGGTCAAACCGGGATTCATGCTGCGAAAAGCCAAATAACCCATGAATTAGAAAGGAAGATAGTACCGAATCATGCAGGAGAATGCTATGTCGAACAACCCTGACCCTAGTTGGCCATTTGGCCTATATCTATCCCTGATTGTTGTCCTACTATTAATCAATGGTTATTTTGCAGCAGTGGAGGGTTCTTTATCCGCTGTCAGTAAAAGCCGGATCCGGCAGTTGGCCGGGGAAGGGAATAAGAAAGCCACCCACCTTTTAAAATTGCTGGAACACCCGGAAATATCCCTGCCAACCATCCAGACCCTGATAACCACCGCAGGATTGATGGCCGGAGCCTTGACAGCCTATGGTCTGGCCGGACCGTTGGTAACTGCCGCCGGACTGGAAGGTGAAGTTTACAGCATGCCGCTTGCCGTAGTGGTGCTGACCCTGGCTTTGACCTATGTCAATCTGGTGATCAGCGAATTGTATCCCAAACGGATAGCCCTGTGCCACGGAGAAAAAATCGCTCTTTCGTCTGCCGGCTTGATTCTTGGCCTGGGGAAAATCGTCGCTCCCTTCAACTGGATTCTTTCTGTATCGGTCCATCTTCTGCTCATTCTGACCCGGCAAAAAAGAGAGGCCACTGAGGAAAGTTTTTCTGAGGACGACGTCAAATCCATGCTGGAAGTGGGACAGGAAACGGGTGTTCTCAACGAACAGGGGAAAAGGATGATCAACAGCATATTTGCCTTTGATGATAAAAAAGCCCTGGAAGTCATGACCCCCAGAACCGATGTCTTTTATATCGATATCAACGATCCGCCGGAAGAATACCTGGAAGAGCTGATGGAACTCCGCTACTCCAGGATACCCGTCTATGATGATGACAACGATAATATCATCGGCATTCTGAACATCAAAGATTATCTGATCAAAGCCCGGGAAGTAGGGTTTGAAAACGTGGATATCCGGGCAATACTTCGGAAACCCTTCTTTGTACCGGCTACGAAAAATTTGGAAACCTTGTTCTTTGACCTTCAGTCTGCCCGTCAGCAGATTGCTATCCTGATCGACGAATATGGGGGATTTTCCGGTATCGTCACCATGGAGGACCTGATCGAGGAAATTGTAGGAGATATTGATGATGAATACGATGATGAGGAGCCGGATATCGAGCAGATTGATGAAAGCACTTACCGGCTGGACGGTTATGTCTCCCTGAAGGAGCTCAATGAGGAACTGAAACTGAACCTGACTTCCGAGTACAGCGAGACCATCGGCGGCTTTATCATGGATATTCTTGGGGAAGTTCCGGATGATGATGACGAAGGACACCGAATTATCGAGATGGAAAACTGCCAGTTTATCATCGAATCCGTCAAGGACCGGCGAATCGAAAAAATTCGTTTGAAGATTAAAAATGATTTGGAAACTGAGGGTTCCTCAGATAATGAAAATGGGAAGAAGGAATAAGCATGAATCCGGAACAGGAAGAAAAACTGGGAACCGTTAAAATATCAGAGGATGTGATCAGTCTCTGTGTGCTGGATTCCGCCAGAAAAGTGGAAGGATTCAATGGATTTATCCGAAAAGGAATACGAATCAACCAGACAGACGAAGGCCTGATGCTGGATCTGTACATCACCGTGGAATACGGGGTGAAAATACCGGAAATTGCCTGGAATATCCAGGAGCGAGTAAAAAAAGATGTGGAAAGCGTAATCGATCAGCCTGTAAAAAAGGTTAACATACACGTACAGGGAGTTCATTTTCCCGAGGAGGTTGCAGATGAACAGAAGTGAAGCCAGGGAACTGGTAATGAAATTGATTTTCCAGATGGATGCCCAGAAGGATTTCAGTGATGACCTGAGGGATCGTTTTCTGGAAGAGCATTTCAAGGGAACTTCCCAGCGGGATTACTTTCTTCGATTGATTCAAGTATTGACTGAAAAGCGGTCTTTGATTGATGATGCCATTGAAAATTCCAGCGATCACTGGAAACTGAGCCGGATTGCAAAAGTGGATCTGGCTATTACCAGAACCGGAGCCGGGGAGATTCTCTTCATGGAAGATGTACCAGACTCCGTTGCCATTAACGAAGCCGTCAATATGGCTAAAAAATACAGTACCGAGGAGTCGGGCAAGTATATCAATGGCATCCTGGGCAAAATTCAGAAGGGAAAACAGGCAGAAACCATTGGAGAAGAATAATCCGGTTGAAGCAGTGCTGGGCATTGATACCAGCAATTATACCACCTCAGTAGCCCTGACCGACCGGAATGGCCAAATTCTGGCCGATGCCCGGCGGCTGCTCCCTGTCAAAGAGGGAGCCCGTGGAATCCGTCAGTCAGAGGCCCATTTCCTACATATAAAAGCTCTGCCGGAACTAATCAAAGAAGCTTTCAGCCAAGGATCCTTTCTATTGAGAGGAACTGCGGCTTCTTCCAGACCCAGACCCTTAGAAGGTTCCTATATGCCTGTTTTTACCGCCGGTACGGCGATTGGAGCTTCTATAGCACAGGCGATGGGCATCCCATATCTGGAGTTTTCCCATCAGGAGGGGCATCTGGAAGCCGTGAAGCGATATTCGGACTTTCGGGATGAGAAGGAGCTGATTGCTCTCCACTTATCCGGCGGCACTTGTGAAATCCTTCAGGTCCGATCCGGAGAAATTTCCATCATCGGAGGAAGCCGGGACATTTCCTTCGGTCAGCTTATCGATCGCTATGGGGTGGCTCTGGGTTTAGCATTCCCTGCGGGAGCCGCCCTGGAAGGGATTGCAGAAAAGGAAATGCCGTCGTCCTGCCTCTCGAATATCAAGACTCAAGGGCTTTGGTTCAATCTTTCCGGCATAGAAAACCAATTGATGAACAATCTTGGTAAGGAAGGACTGGCCACGGAATTATTTGAGAGAATCAGCAGTCTGCTGATTCAGGTGCTGAAAGATGCCCGAAAAGAAACCGGTATGAACTATATTTTGTCCTCCGGAGGAGTATCGGAAAATCGGATTATCCGCCAACGGCTCCAGTCTGAATTCGGTGACCGCATAGCCTTTGGTAAACCGGGATTGTCCAGTGACAATGCAGTAGGGATTTCCCTGCTGGGAGGAAAAACACTATGGCCATGAAACCCATCCGTATTTCTCAGCTGAACAGCTACATCAAGCGGCTCCTTCAATCGGATCCTCTGCTGGGCAATGTTTCCGTAATCGGCGAAATATCTAACCTCAAGCATCACGGAACCGGTCATGTCTATTTTACCCTCAAGGATGAAAGCAGTAAAATCAATTGCTTTCTCAGCAGCGATACCCTGAAGGACATCCGGTTTGAACTGGTAGACGGTTTGGAGATCATTGCAGACGGATACATTTACCTGTATGAACGGGGAGGAACTTACTCCCTCAACATTCGGGACATCCGGGTAGAGGGAATGGGGAATCTCAGCATCGCTTTTGAAAAGCTGAAGGAAAAGCTGGCAGCAGAAGGGCTCTTTGACGAAAAGTACAAAAAACCCATTCCGATGTTTCCTCAAAATATCGGGGTCATCACCTCGGAGACAGGAGCTGCCGTCCGGGACATCATCACCATCATCAAGGGACGAAATGATGTGGTCAACGTGACGGTCTTTCCTGTATTGGTTCAGGGACCGGGAGCTGCAGCAGACATTGCAGATACCATTCGATTGGTCAATCAACAATTTCCCCACTTTGATACCCTGATCGTGGGAAGGGGTGGTGGATCCAAAGAGGAGCTTTGGGCCTTCAACGAAGAAATCGTAGCCCGCAGCATTTTTGATTCAGCGATACCGGTCATATCTGCCGTCGGTCATGAAATTGATTTTTCTATTTCTGACTTTGTGGCGGACAAGCGGGCGGAAACGCCTACGGCAGCTGCCCAGATGGCCGTACCGGATACCCGGGAACTAAGGATAGCACTTGGGCAGTACCGGGAATCTCTGGAACGCCGGCTGGACAATCAGCTCCGGATGCTGGATCTGAAACTCCGACCCCTTAGCCCCGAGCAGTCGGCCACCGTGCTCCTCCATCGGATCCAGAGAGAAAGGATGGGGTGTGATCATCGGCTCAAGGAACTAGGGCAGCAGGTGATAACGGCTATAAGGACGGGAGAGAATCGCATCAACGGCATCCGGGAACAGCTGGAAGCCCTCAATCCTTTAAACATCATGGAACGGGGATATGCAGCCATACTGGATGGCCAGGGAATTCTACGAAGCTCAGCGTCGGATTTCACAAAGGATGACCCTCTGACTGCCCGATTCCGGGATGGGAAGGTGGACTGTATCGTTGTAGAAAGTTCAGGTGAAATAAAATGGCAGTGAAGAAAAAATTAAGCTTTGAGGAAGCACTTGGCCTGCTGGAGGGTTCCGCCGAATCATTAAAAAAGGATGGGGTAACCCTGGAGGAATCCCTGAAAAATTTCGAGGCTGGTATGGACTATTACAATCAGTGTATGGAAATCCTCTCAGAGGCCAAACAGAGGATTGAAGTTTACACAAAGGGCGGAGAGGAATAACTATGGATAATACAGATCTGAATCTCTATAAGAATTTGATTGAAGAACATATTCTGGACTTCCTGCCGGAGGTGGATCACAAGAGTTTTACTGTTTATGAATCCATGCGGTACAGCCTTGCCGCGGGAGGGAAGAGGATTCGTCCCATCCTGCTGCTGGCGGCCTGTGATTTTGCCGGAGGAGATGTAAAAAATGCCCTGCCCTATGCCTGCGCAGTAGAATACATCCATACTTATTCCCTGATTCATGACGATCTGCCAGCCATGGACAACGATGACCTTCGTCGGGGAATCCCAACCAATCACCGGGTATTTGGAGAAGCAATGGCTATTTTGGCTGGAGACGGACTTCTTACATCGGCTTTTGAAGCCATGAATAAAGACATGCTTCTGTATTTCGATAATGAGACCAATCTGAAAAGAAGGGTAAAGGCATCCTACGAACTGGCCAAAGGAGCCGGCTGCCGGGGTATGGTAGCCGGGCAGGCAGCAGATATCGAAGCAGAGAACAAGCAATGCTCCAGGGAAATGCTGGATTACATTCATATCAATAAGACCGGAGCCCTGATCGTGGCAGCTGTCCGGGCAGGAGCTCATCTTGGTGGCGCCGATAAAAAAATGCTGGAGGATCTGACCGATTATGCGGAAGTCCTGGGGCTGGCTTTTCAGATCGGGGATGACATATTGGATGTGGAAGGTACGGAAAGCATCATGGGAAAAAAGGCAAACGTGGATAAAAGCAAGAACAAATCCACCTATCCCTGCTGCTATGGTTTGGAAGAATCCCGGAAAAGGCTGATGGAGCTGACCGAAGCCGCCAAAGAAATCATGGCCCCTTATTATGATGAGGCTGAATTTTTTAATAAGCTGGCGGAAGAACTGGCTGTTCGGGTTAAATAAAATCAATTGAAGGAGCAAGAATGCTGAAAAAGAAAATAACAGATTATCATTTTCCCGATGATCTGAAGGATATGACGGATAGGGAGCTAGAGCTGCTATCCTATGAAATACGGGATTTTTTAATTGAAAACGTTTCCAGGACCGGTGGACATCTGGCATCGAATTTAGGGGTAGTAGAACTGACCATTGCCCTTCACCGGGTTTTTGAAAGCCCCCGTGACAAGATTGTCTGGGATGTGGGCCATCAGTCCTATATCCATAAAATTCTTACTGGACGAGCCTCTGAAATCGGCAGAATTCGCTGTTTCAATGGAATCAGCGGTTTTCCAAAACGTTGCGAAAGCGAACACGATTGCTTCGAGACCGGCCACAGCAGCACTTCCATATCTGCTGCAGCCGGATTTGCCGCAGCCAGAGATTTGAAGGGTGAAGACCATCAGGTAGTAGCCGTCATCGGTGACGGGGCTCTGACCGGGGGACTGGCCTATGAGGGGCTTAATAATGTGGGTGATTCGGGACGGAAGATGATCGTAATCCTGAATGATAATCAGATGTCCATCAGCAGAAATACCGGTGGTATCGCAAAACATCTGAATAAGCTGAGAACCTCCAGCACCTATCTGGATTTCAAAAAACAGATGAAGAAGACCCTGAAGGGAATCCCAGGAGTCGGTGAAGGTCTCTACAGCGGGGTGGAACATCTGAGGGATTCTATTAAATATGCCGTGGTTCAGGGTGCTGTATTTGAAGAATTCGGCTTTAAATACCTGGGACCAGTGGATGGGCATAAACTTTCGGAACTGGCAGAGACCCTGGAGCTGGCGAAAGCCCTCCCCGGGCCAGTACTGGTCCATGTGCTGACTCAAAAGGGTAAAGGCTATAAAAACGCAGAGAACAATCCGGACCGTTTTCACGGAATCGGTCCCTTTGATCCCACTACCGGCATACCGGTAAGTGCTTCTCTGGATCTTTCCTTTTCCCGGGTTTTTGGGAATAAACTAGTGCAGCTGGCATCTCAAGATTCCAGGATCGTGGCTATTTCAGCAGCCATGGTAGAAGGTACGGGATTGGAAAAATTCCGGTCCCGTTACCCGGAACGGCTGTTTGACGTCGGCATCGCCGAGGCTCATGGGGTTACCTTTGCTGCAGGGCTGGCCCAATCCGGATTTCGTCCGGTGGTAGCCATCTATTCCACTTTTTTGCAACGGGCTTATGATCAGATCCTGATGGATGTCTGCCTCCAGAATCTGCCGGTGGTATTTGCCGTAGACCGGGCTGGAAATGTGGGACAGGACGGGGAGACCCACCACGGTATTTTTGATTTGTCCTATTTGAGCCATATGCCCAATCTGACGATTTTTGCTCCCAGAGATGGTCAGGAACTGGCAGAAATGCTGGAAGAGGCCCTTTCCTTGCCTGGTCCCAGTGCCATCCGATATCCCAGAGGGGCTGCAACCAACGTCGTGATTGGTAACAGTCAGGGTAGGGACGTTGAAATCTGGGCGGTCGGTACGATGGTTTCGGCAGCCAGCAAAGCCTGCAGCCTGCTCAAGGAAAGAGGAATTGATGCAGGGTTGGTCCCCATTGGGCAGGTAAAACCCTTGGAACAGAAGGGACTGCTGGACCGGATCGGCCAAGTTCCTCACATCGTCACCCTGGAAGACAATACGGTAATCGGCGGATTTGGTCAGATGCTTCGTAGTTTGGCAGCAGAAAGGGGAGGCAGGGATGTGACCATTTCCACCATAGGCTGGCCGGATAAATTTATTGAACACGGAAGCGTGGATGAACTTTTTGAAAAATATGGTCTGAACCCGGAAGGCCTGGCAGAAAGGATACAGAAAATCATTGAAGGATAGATTGGATATCATTCTGGTACAAAAGGGGTATTTTCCCTCCAGAGAAAAGGCCAAAGCTGCCATTATGGCAGGAATCGTTTATGTGGACAACCAGAGGGTCGACAAAGCCGGAACCCCCGTGAAGGATGATCAGATCTTTGAGGTTCGGGCGGATGTTTGTCCCTATGTGAGCCGGGGAGGACTGAAGCTGGAAAAGGCTTTGGAAATTTTCGGATTCAGCCTGGAGGGCATGGCAGCAGCAGATATAGGCGCTTCTACGGGTGGCTTTACCGACTGCATGCTTCAAAAGGGCGCTGTCCGGGTCTATGCCATTGATGTGGGGTATGGACAGCTGGATTACAAGCTGAGGATTGATCCCCGGGTCATCAATATGGAAAAGGAGAATGTCCGTTACCTGGAACCAGCCAGGATTCCGGAAAAACTGGACTTTATCAGCATCGATGTTTCCTTCATTTCCCTCAAGCATATTTTTCCCGTTGCGGCTGGTTTACTGAAGCCGGATGGTGGTATAATATGTCTAATCAAACCACAGTTTGAAGCAGGAAGGGAACAGGTAGGCAAGAACGGCATCGTACGGGATCCGGCTATTCACGAGGAAGTCATCGGGAACGTCCTGAAGTATGGGGAAGAACAGGGGCTGTATCCCCACGGACTAACTTATTCACCGGTTACAGGTGCCAAGGGGAACATCGAATATCTGCTTTACCTGAAAAAGCAAGAATCAAAGGGGTTTGAGGCCTCCCGAATAATCGGAGAGGTGGTGGAAGATTCCCACCAGGAACTGGTAAAAAATACCAATGTATAAGGAGATGAGCCTATGAGATTATCAAATCGGGTGCTGGGGATTAAGCACTCTGCCATCCGGAAATTCTACGTGTATGCCAATAAAGCAAAGGCTGAAGGTAAAAAAGTTTATTATCTCAATATCGGTCAGCCGGATATTACCACACCGGAAATCTTTATGGAAGAAGTACGGAAGTATGATTCCCGGGTGCTGGAATACGCTCCGTCAGAAGGCATCCCGTCCTTAATGGATGCGATCATCGATTATTACCGGCGATACGGCATGGAGTATGACCGGCATAATGTGCTGATTACCAACGGTGGAAGCGAAGCACTGACCTTCATCATGTCCTGCATTCTGGATCCGGGAGACGAGGTCATCATTCCGGAACCTTATTACACCAACTATTCAACCTTTATCGCCATGGCTGACGGAAAAGTCCGTCCCTTGACCACCATACCGGAAAATGGCTATCACTATGCCGATAAAGAGAAAATCCTTCCGCTGATCAATGAAAAGACAAAGGCGATCCTGCTGGCCAATCCGGGAAATCCCACAGGCAATATCCTGACCAGGGCCGAAATGCGAATGATCTGTGATCTGGCCAAAGAACACGACTTTTATATCATCGCTGATGAAGTGTATCGGGAGTTCGTTTATGATGGCAAGGAAATGACCAGTTTCGGTCAGTTTGAAGATGTGGAAGACCGGGTCATTATCGTAGACAGCATTTCCAAACGGTTCAGTGCCTGCGGAGCCCGGGTGGGCTGTGTGATCACGAAGAACCACGAACTCCACGGAAACCTGCTGAAACTGGCCCAGGGAAGGCTCTGTGCTCCCACATTGGAACAGATCGGAGCAGCTGCACTGTACCGGATGGATCCCTCCTATTTTGATGAAGTCCGGGCAGAATATGAGCACCGGCGAAATGTGGTAGTGGATGCACTCCGCAGCATCGACGGAGTTGTTTGCGAAAAACCGGGGGGAAGCTTCTATGTTACCTGTAAGCTTCCGGTTCAAAACGCTGAAGAATTTCTGATCTGGTTGCTGGAAGAATTTGATGATCAAGGGGAGACGGTTATGTTCGCCCCGGCAGAAGGATTCTATGCCACACCGGGTCTGGGAAAAAGTGAAATGAGAATTGCTTATGTTCTCAAGGAAGAAGACATGAGAAGAAGCATCGAAATCATCCGATTGGGATTGGAAGCCTATAAGAACAGAAAATAAAGGACTTGATGATGGAACTTTCACCAATGATGAAACAATACAAAGAAATCAAAGAACAGTATCAGGATTGCATACTGTTCTTTCGTCTTGGTGATTTCTATGAAATGTTTTTCGAGGATGCCTTGCTGGCGTCCCGGGAACTGGAAATCACCCTGACTGCCCGGAATGCCGGTCAGGAAGAAAAAGCTCCCATGTGCGGCGTTCCCTATCATTCGGCAGACAATTATATTGGCCGACTGGTGGAGAAGGGATATCGGGTCGCCATCTGTGAACAGGTGGAAGATCCGGCTTTAGCAAAAGGCATCGTTCGGAGGGAAGTGACTCAAGTCATTACCCCCGGCACAGTGGTGAGCCAGACTATGCTCAACGAAAAGGAAAATAATTATCTGGCATCCCTCTTTTTATCCGGGGAAGAGGCAGGATTGGCCTATACGGACATATCTACCGGCGAAATGTTCCTGACCGATTTAACGGTTCAGGGAGGGACCCAGGATCTGCTGAATCAGCTGGCGGGAATCCAGCCCAGGGAAATCCTGATTAATACGGAGCTGGAAGCCATGCTGGATCTAGCTCAGCTACAGTCTGAAACAGATGCCTATGTACACGTTCTGCCCGAATCCTTTTATTCCGGGCCTGCTGCAAGCCGGATTTTTGAAAGTCAGTTCGGCGTTCCTTCCCTCCAAAATTTAGGAATCCCGGAAAACAGCGGAAATGAAGGGGCGTTGAAAAACCTTCTTCTGTATCTCCTGGAAAACAAGAAGCAGCCTCTGGAGCATCTGAACAGCGTCAAATACTACAGCCTGGGAAGCCATATGGTGCTGGATAAGGCTACGATCCGTAATCTGGAACTGACAGAAACCCTCTTTGATAAAAAAATACAGGGTTCTCTTCTTGGTGTGCTGGATAAAACCAAGACGGCCATGGGATCTCGAAAAATCCGCCAATGGATACGGGAGCCCCTGAATCGGCTGGAAGAAATCCAGCGGAGGCTGGATGGGGTGGAGGTTCTGACGGAAAACATCCTGCTCCGAAATGACCTGCGGGAACTGCTTAAACAGATGTACGACCTGGAGCGGCTTTCCGGCCGGATTTCCTTTGGCAATGCCAACGGGAAGGACCTTTTAGCCCTGGGAATCTCCACAGCTGTTCTGCCGGATATCAAGGAAAACCTTCGAGACTGTGGTGACCAGCTCCTGGAAGAATTGGAAATGAACATTTCCGCACTGGCTCCGATTCACCAATTGATTCATAGGGGTATCCGGGAGGATGCGGGTTTCAGCCTTCGGGAAGGGGGCCTGATCCGTTCTGGCTATTCCGAAGAATTGGATGACATGAAAGAATCCATCCGTCATGCCCAGGAATGGATTTCCGGGCTGGAAGGAACGGAACGGGAGCGGACGGGCATCAAGAACCTGAAGGTGGGCTTCAACAAGGTCTTTGGCTATTATCTGGAAGTGACCAGATCCTATTATGAACTGATTCCTGAGAACTATATCCGAAAGCAGACCCTGGCCAATTGCGAACGGTTCATCACGCCGGAGCTCAAAGAAATGGAGAGCCTGGTCCTGAACGCAGAAACCAAGATCAATCAGCTGGAATACCAGCTTTTCCAGGAGATCCGGGATAGGATAAAAGGCTTCATACCGGAAATTCAAAGAACCTCCAAAGGGATTGCCGAACTGGATGCCCTCCTGTCCTTTGCCGAAACCGGGGCCAGAAACGGGTACGTGAAGCCTCTTGTAACCGGAGATGACCGGCTGCTCATCGAGAAGGGAAGACACCCGGTGCTGGAGCAGATTATCCGGAATGGGGTCTTTGTTTCCAATGATACCTATCTTGATAACAATGAATCCAGCCTCCTGCTTATTACAGGCCCTAATATGGCCGGGAAATCCACCTACATGCGCCAGACTGCCCTGATCGTTCTGATGGCCCAAATCGGTTGTTTTGTGCCTTGTGAGCGGGCTGAGATCGGAATCACGGATCGTATATTTACCCGAATCGGTGCTTCCGACAATCTGACTCAGGGGCAGAGCACCTTTTACGTGGAAATGAGCGAGCTTGCTTATATTCTCCATGGGGCTACCAGCAAAAGCCTGATCATCCTGGATGAAATCGGAAGGGGCACCAGCACCTATGACGGCCTTTCCATTGCCTGGGCTGTAGCCGAACACCTCTGCCTGCCCGATAAAAGGGTGCGTACCCTGTTCGCCACCCATTACCATGAACTGACGGTTCTGGAGGCAAGACTTCCGGGAGTTCGGAATCTCAACGTAGATGTGGCAGAAGAGAACGGGACGATCATTTTCCTCCATAAAATCATTGAAGGAAGTGCCAGCCGGAGTTATGGGATCCATGTAGCCAAATTGGCGGGGGTTCCGGAGCCGATCCTGCTGGCAGCGGAAGATAAACTTCTGGAACTGGAATCCGGTAAATCGGATTCGGCAGCCATCCTGCCGGATGAGATTTCTGACCTTTTCCCTGCCGGAATAAGCAATGCCAAGGAAGAGCCTGTTCAGCTTTCCTTCTGGGGCAAGGACCAAGATCCTCTGATTCAGAGGATTCGCGAACTGAATCTGATGGAAATCACCCCCTCCCAGGCGATCAGTATCCTGGAGGAATTAAAGGCGGCAGTAGAATGATTCAATTATTATCCAAGGAAGTATCGGATAAAATAGCAGCAGGAGAAGTGGTAGACAGGCCCTTGTCTATCGTCAAGGAACTGGTGGAAAATGCCCTGGATGCCGGTGCCGATTCTCTGGTTGTGGAGATCCGGAATGGTGGCAAATCCTATATAAGAGTATCGGATAATGGCATAGGAATCGGGCCCGATGAGGTGGAAATCGCCTTTCTTCGTCATGCAACCAGTAAAATCCGCCAGGCAGAAGACCTGAACCATATCAGGACTTTGGGATTCCGGGGAGAAGCCCTCTCCAGCATCGCAGCGGTGACCAGGATTGAGCTGCTGACCAAGAGAAGGGAAGACAAGACCGGGACCCGGCTCATTCTTTCGGGGGGAGAAATCATCGACCAAAAACCGGTGGGCTGTCCCGACGGAACCACCATCGTGGTGGAAGATCTTTTTTACAACACCCCGGCCAGGCTGAAATTCTTGAAATCCGATGCTGCAGAAACGGGAGTCATCACCGATTTTATGTCAAAGATGGCCCTGGCCTACGATCAGTGCCAGATTCGTTTTATTTGCAATGGAAACACCCTCTTTACCACCATGGGAAAGGGGAACCGGCTTCAAAACATCCTGACCGTCTATGACAGGACCATTCAGGACCATTTGCTTCCGGTAGAATCGGAAGGACAAGATTACACCCTGAGGGGCTATGTATCCAAACCTTCCTTTACAAAAACCAGCCGTAAATACCAGATTCATTTTGTCAATGGTCGGGTCATCACCAGCCGGCTGCTGGATCAGGCGGTTGAGGAGGCGTACCGGGAAAAAATGTTCGATGGCCGCTTTCCCGTTGTTTTTCTGTTTCTGGATGCAGAACCTGGAAAACTGGATGTGAATATCCATCCCAATAAAAAGGAAATCCGCTTTGAAGAAGAGGATCGGGTCCGGGAATTGGTAGCTCAGGCAATTCGCCGGGGTTTGGACCGGCCGGAATCGGTGCCGGTCATCGAAAAGAAAAACAAAAGGGAAAAAACCTTTGTATTTCCGGATCCTGTTTCAGTTTCAACCCCCATCCCTGAAGACCCCATCGAATTAAAGGCTTCAGCACCAATCAGAGAAGTGCAGGTTGACATAAAAAATATATTGTCAACCATGAGACGGGAAGAAGTCCAAAAAGAAACCTGGACCGCCAAAGAAACCATGGAATTGCCGGTCATGGCCCCTGCCATGGAAGAACTGACCGTTTTGGGCTCCATTTTTTCCAGTTATATCCTGGCTTCCGGTGAACAGCACTTTTATCTCATCGACCAGCATGCTGCCCACGAGCGGATCACCTATGAAAAGCTGCTGATGAATTACAAAAATGGGAATCAAGCAGTCCAGCACCTGCTGGTGCCTTTTATTCAAAGCCTTACCTATGGAGAAAGACAGCATCTGGAGGATTGGATCCGGTTCTTTTCCCGTCTGGGATACGAGGCTGAAGAATTTGGCCCCAATGATTTTCGGATTACCGGTGTTCCGGCATTTTTATCTCTGGAAGAAGCCCGGGACTTTCTTCGGTACTTGACGGAAAATATTCAGGAAGGTGCTGATTTGAATAACCCTTCTATGCAGGAAAAAATCGTGGCCAGGGCTTGCAAGAGTTCGGTGAAGGCCGGGGATTCCCTGAAAACAGAAGAGATGGAACACCTGATCAAAGAATTATTTCACTGTGAGAATCCCTACTCTTGCCCCCACGGGCGCCCTACGCTGATCCGCTTAAGCAAGGGGGAAATAGAAAGGATGTTTAAAAGGATCTGACGATGAAGAAGGAAGTCATCATATTATGCGGCCCCACGGCGGTGGGAAAAACCGCCTGCTCCCTCTATTTGGCTGAGGCTTTAGGAGGGGAGATCATCTCGGCGGACTCCATGCAGTTATACCGGTATATGGATATTGGCAGCGCCAAGCCCACCCGGGAAGAACTAGCCAAAATTCCCCATCATCTGGTGGATTTTCTGGATCCCCGCACCCCTTTTTCCGTAGCAGAATATCAGCAGCTGGCCCGGAAGGCCATCCTGCAGGTTCTGGAGCAAGGGAAAACCCCTGTTGTTTCAGGGGGTACCGGGCTTTATATCAATTCCATCCTGTATGAGATGGATTTTTCCGTTCCGGTCAAAGATTTGGCTTTCCGAAGGGAAATGGAAGAACTGGCTGAAAGGGAAGGGAAGGAAGCTGTCCACCAACTATTGATGGAACAGGATCCGGAAGCAGCTGAAAGGATCCATCCCAATAGCCTGAAACGGGTAATCAGAAGTTTGGAAATCCTCCGGGAGGGAGGTAAAATCCGGACTTTTGAGGAATCCTTCGTTAAAACCGACCTCTACGACTGCCGATTGGTGGGGCTGACCCGGGATCGGGAAGAACTTTACCAGAGGATCAACCGTCGGGTCGATTTGCTGATGGAAGCCGGACTTTTGGAAGAAGTTCGTAATCTGATGGAAATGGGTCTGACGGAAGGGGATATTTCCATGAAGGGCATTGGATATAAGGAAATCATCGCCTTTTTAAAGGGCGAATCCTCCCTGGAAGAGGCTGTTTCCCTGATCAAGCAAAGTACCAGAAACTATGCCAAACGGCAGCTCACCTGGTTTCGTCGCTATGACGATATCCAGTGGTTCGATCTTTCCCTTTATCCGTCGGAAAGAGAAGCGGGAGAGGACATACTCCAATGGCTCAGATCAAACAGATAAAAATTCATAATAAGAGCGACAAACCGGATAACATCCTGGAAAAAGAGTCGGAAGTCATGGAAGAATGCCTGGCCATCGAGGCAACCCTCCCCCGGTTCCTGCGCGGCTTTTTTGCCTACCTGCGGGGCAATGTGCTCCCTATGACCCGGCTGGCTTACCTGCGGGATATCCGGTTCTTCTGCCACTACCTGATTCAGGAAACAGACCTGACCCGGGCCCAAGAGCCCGCTGAAATCTCCCTGGAAGAATTCAACCGGCTGAAGGGAACGGATATCAACCTGTTTCTCGATTATTGCCGCCGATACAAAGTTGAAACGGAAAAAAACATCTATATATACGAAAACAACAAGCGTTCCCTGGCCAGGAAAAAATCCTCCCTCTCCGTCCTGTTCAAGTTTTTATACCGGGATGAACTGATGGAGAAGAACATCACCGATGGATTCGATCCAATCCGGGTACCAAAACCCGGCGAAAAGGAAATCAAGGCGCTGCAGGATGATGAAGTCATGGTCATGCTGGACAGCGTGGAATCCGGCGAGGGTTTGACGGAAAAGGAACGGCAGTTCTGGGAAAAAACAAAAAAAAGGGACAAGGCAATACTGATCCTTTTTCTTACCTACGGACTACGACTGTCGGAGCTTCAGCAGCTGAATGTATCCTCCTTTAATTTTTCCCGGGATGAATTCATCATTTACCGGAAAAGAGGAAAGGAGTCGACGATGCCCTTAAACCGTTCTGCCCGAAAGGTCCTGGACGAATACCTGCGTCAGGAAAGGCCGTCCTCTGATTCCTTGGCAGAATCGGAAAAGGATGCCCTGTTTCTCAGTCTTCAAGGGAAAAGAATGACCGAAAGACAGATTCGGGAACTAGTGAAGAAATATACATCCATCGGCCTTCAGACCAGCCGGAAAAGCGGATACAGTCCCCATAAACTGCGGGCGACTGCTGCCACCAGCCTCATTGGAAGAGGAAACTCAATTTTCGATGTCCAGGCGCTGCTGGACCATGAACAGGTTACCACGACACAGTTATATGCAGCCCACAAGAAAAACGTCAAGCGGGACCTCGTCAAGGACATGGAGTGGGAAATAGAAAGGGAAGAAAAGTAAATGAAGCGCAACACTCAGGATTACTTAATCAAGGAACTTGGAATCTATCCGGAGGTGCTGGATCTGATCAGCCGGGCAGAGGACCAGATATCCGATATTTTTAGCGAACTGGAAGACCGCCGTTCTTTCAATCAATACAAGGTTCTCCGGGCATTCCAGAAGCATCAGATCAGCGACATGCATTTCGGTTGGAATACCGGGTATGGCTATGACGACCCGGGACGGGAAGCTCTGGAGAAAGTATACGCCGATGTATTCGGTGCAGAAGCGGCTCTGGTCCGACCTATTATAGTCAATGGCACCCACGCCCTGACTCTGACTCTTGCCGGGATTCTTCGGCCGGGAGACGAGCTGATCTACTGTACAGGCGGCCCCTACGACACGCTGGAGGAAGTCATCGGAATCCGCGGAGAAGGGAAAGGGTCCTTGAAAGAATTTGGCATCACCTATAAACAAGTGGAGCTGAAGGAAGACGGAACGATTGACTTTTCTGCTCTGGAAAAGGCTATTTCCCCCAACACCAGAATGATTTCCCTTCAGCGAGCCACCGGCTATGGCTGGAGAAGGGCGATTACCATTCCAGAAATCCGTCAATGGGCGTCCTTTGTCAAATCCATCCGTCCGGATATCGTCTGCATGGTGGATAATTGCTACGGAGAATTTTTGGATGTGGAAGAGCCCACCCAGGTCGGTGCAGACATCATGGCCGGCTCCCTCATAAAAAATCCAGGGGGTGGACTTGCTCTGACCGGAGGCTACGTGGTCGGCAGAAAAGATCTGGTAGAAAAAATCTCCTACCGGATGACCTCTCCGGGAATCGGAGGGGAATGCGGATTGACCTTCGGTCAGACCAGAACCATGTTCCAAGGGCTGTTTCTGGCTCCCCAGACGGTTACCGGCGCAGTCATGGGCGCCATCCTCTGTGGACAGGCATTCAGTAATCTGGGATTCCCAGTATGCCCTCTGCCAGAAGAAGAAAGAAGCGACATCATCCAGGCAGTCCGTCTTGGTTCGCCGGAACGGGTGGTGGCCTTCTGCCAGGGGATTCAGTCTGCTGCACCTGTAGATTCCCACGTAACACCCCTGCCCTGGGATATGCCGGGATACGAAGATCCTGTGGTGATGGCTGCCGGTGCCTTTGTTCAGGGATCTTCCATTGAGCTTAGTGCCGATGCTCCCATCCGGGAGCCATACATCGTTTACTTCCAGGGTGGGCTGACCTATGATCACTCCAAATTTGGGGTTATCAAAGCACTTCAAACCCTGGTGGAAAAAGGATTGGTTGAAATTCAGAAATAAGGGATCGTCATGAAGAAAAACAGCAACCCCACAATTTCATCTTGGAAACTGGCCTTCACTATCCTGAAATTTGTATTATTTTTGATAGTGCTCATTGGGGTACCGGTTTATATTTTTTATAACCAGCGGGAACTGCTGCAGACCTTTGACAGCTTGGAATCGGTCAACGCTTTTCTGACGGAATACCGATCTGCCAGTGCCTTTGTCTATATCGGCATACAGATCCTGCAGATTGCTATTTTTATTATACCGGGTCAGGCCATCCAATTGGCTGGTGGATACGTGTTTGGATTCTGGATTGGCTTCGCCCTTACCCTGGGTGGCATTTTTCTTGGGACGGTTGTGACCTTTTATCTGGCTCGGCTCCTTGGAAAAGATGCGGTTCATCTGATTATCGGCGAAGAAAGGACCAAGAAGACCATCGATCGTCTGAACAGCAAAAAAGCCCTGTTTATTATATTCCTGATCTATTTGGTTCCCGGCATCCCAAAGGATGCCGTAACCTATGCAGCCGGCGTATCGGATATGGATGTTCGTCCCTTTGTCATTCTGTCTATGCTGGGAAGACTTCCGGCTATGGCAGGAGGGGTCATGATTGGCAGCATGCTTCACACCGGCAGTTATCTGGGAGTCGTGCTCCTGTCCCTGTTTTTTGTGGCCGCTTTTATCGCCGGGATCCTGTTTAGGGAAAAAATACTGGGCAAGAAAGAAATCATCTATGAAAAGGTGGTTCATTCCAAGGATCACCGGCCGGGAGGAGAGTAGGATGTTGGAAGAGATTACATTGAAAAAGCATGCCGAACTTATGACAACCAGGTTTTCAGAAGATCCGGGTGTAAAATTTCAAATGGAAGATTTGGAACGTGCCGACTTCCTTCTTGCTTTGCAGTCAGAAGGACAAATTGAAGCTTTTGACCAGTATCATGCAGTGCGATTTTTGGATGATGGCCAGGGCTTGTTGATTGGATACTCATCGAAAGAAATATCAGAGCCGCTGCTTCTGGAAATTATGCAGAATTCCTCCTTGAAATTATTAGAACAAGCCACAGAAGAAGAGCTTCTGCTTATGCAGAGCAAAGCAATGCTTGAAAGTGAAATTATCCCTCAAAATTGGTATAGTAAATATTTTGAGGGGGAAGTATATCATTTGTTAGTCGTGGCAATTGACGAAACTTTGAAGGGAACCGGCGCTTTCCGAAAACTATTAATGCCGGTACTATTATCTTGTGAAGAGAAAAAAATACCCATTGTATTAGAGACATTTAATCCTGATAATGTTCCGATTTATCAACACTTCGGGTTTCAGCTAATGGAGTCCCATAGGTCCGATGAAATAGATTTAACTTGCTTTTGCATGATGAGAGCAGGGCAATAAAAACAGACAATATACTTAAATTGGTTATCAATAAACCCGCTATAAGGAATCTTTTATAGCGGGTTTATATTTTTGAAATTATAAGAACAAATGTTCATTTTTTAATTGACAACGAACAAATGTTCTGTTAAAATCAAGGCATAGAACAAAAGAACAAATGTTCTGAATGGGGTAGAAAGGGAAGTGGCGGCTATGTCTATTGGAGGAAAAGTATACCGAATTAAATCAAGATCCAGATTTATCCTTTTTGTCATGCTGCTTCTTCTAGTCATGACATCGATGGTTAATCTGGCCATGGGCCTTGGAGATGTCAGCAGTCTGACCGTAGAAACCTTTGAAGAAGTCCTAATTGGATCCGGAGACACTTTGTGGCAGATTGCATCCGAATATACCGGCGAATCCCAGGATGTTCGGGAACTGATTCATCAAATTTGTAAGATCAATGGCATTTCGGCAGACTCCATCTATCCGGGCCAGATGATCCGAATCCCAGTACAGAGCTGAAGGATATAGGGCTTGACCCTAGATAAAAAAATCCGTTAAAACGCAAAATAGAGGCTCGTTTTTTCGAGGATAATTATCAGAAAGAAGCTGCTCTTGATTTAATACACTGGAAGGTTTAATATATGGGGAAATAAGAGATATAGACGATTTTAGAAGGCTGAAAGAGCCTTCCTTTTTGAATAGGACTAATCTATTCCCAAAATTATGATTTTAGGAATAGTTATGGAAATTTGAATAATGCCCTTCCTGATAGATTTCTTTCCAAATCCTTCGGGTTGGGCTGTTTCTTAATTATCATGCTTTTTATTATTTCTCGGAATATTTTTTTGCTTTCACGTATTCAATAGCTTCTTTGCCGGTAACATGCTCGAGGTCAATGGCGATGATTTCTGACTGGGTACATTCGGTGATTTCTTTATGCTTGGCAGCTTCCGGCTGATCTCCCGAATATTTTTCCACCAGAGCCCGAAATCCGTCCATCCATTCGTCACCATCGGTGAATCGTGCCTGGCCGAAAGCTATGACGCTTCTGAAATAAGAAGTATATTCGGCACTGACGATGGTATCCTCATCCACAACCGTCAGGGATACTTTCGGGGACCTTTTAAGTGCATCAATTTTATGCCCTGCTTTAGCGGAGTGAAAATAGATTTTTCCTTTATGATAGACATAGCTGACCGGAACCCCATAGGGATAATCTTCATCACCAAGACAGCCAAGGATTCCGTTGGAACCCCGCTGGAGAACCAGATCCGTATCTTCCTGGGACAGCTGCTGCTTACCTCTTCTCATCTCTCTGAACATATGTTCCTCCCTTGTTCGTTTCTTATATTATTAAGTTGACGATTATTATTCCTGGGAATTTCTTCGCTGAAAGGCCAGTTTGTCCAGATATCCCTGCAAGATCAGGACTGCGGCCTGTTTATCAATAACTTCCTTCCGGCGTTTCCGACTCAGGTCAGCTTCAATCAGAACCTTTTCTGCCATGACGGTGGTCAGTCGTTCATCCTGATAATCCACCTTGACATCCTTGGACATCCCCAGACTGAGCAGTTTGTTTTCCAGCATCTGACGAAATTCGTAAACCTTTTCAGTCTGGGGGCTATCGGTGCCATCCAGCTTTCTGGGGAGCCCTATTATTACGGTGTCTGCCTTGTATTCCCGGATCATGTCGATGATTTTTCCCGTATCCTTCCGAATTCCCACCCGCTGGATGGTGGTGATCCCCTGCCCTGTCAGGAGCAGATCATCACTGACGGCAACGCCGATGGTTTTATCTCCTACATCTAATGCAATGATTTTCAATATTTTTCTCCTATAAAAAATGGCGGCCTTTTCGGACCGCCATTTCAGTTATTTGTTTAAGAAGGATTTCAGCAGTTCCTCCACCAAATCATCCCGCTCAATATGACGGATCAGGTTCCGTGCGTTGTTGTGCCCGGTGATGTAGGAAGGGTCGCCGGATAGAATGTAGCCAACCATCTGATCAATGGAATTGTAGCCTTTTTCTTCCAGGGCATTATATACCGTCCTTAAAATTTCCTCTGTTGTCGATTGATCTGCTTTTTCCTGGCTGGTAAACAATATTGTGTTTCTATCCATGGTTAATCACCTTCCTTCTATTCCATTATACCCACATCCGGTGATTGATTACAACCGGAACTTTTTAATTTAATAAATTTGTAACAATCAGGAAATCAGCGGGCCAGGATTTCTTCTGCCACCCGGAATGCATCCTCCACTTTGGAAGGATCCTTGGCGCCGGCCTGAGCCATATCCGCCTTGCCACCGCCACCTCCGCCGGCTGCTGCAGCGATTTCTTTGATCATCTTTCCTGCGTGATAACCTTGTTCCAGCAGATCGTCCGTGACGGAAACCATAAAGGTCACCTTACCGTCGGATACGGCTGCGAATACCAGGACCAGACCTTTTTCACCGGTCTTCAGCTGATCGGAAATGCTTCTCAGGTCATTAATATCATAATCCTGGAATACTCTGGTGATCAACCGGGCATTACCAATAGTACGGGCTTCCTTTATCATATCCCCCATGGAGGAACTGGCCAGCTGGAGCTTCATTTCTTCCACTTCTTTTTTCAGAATTCGCAGTTCTTCCGAAAGTGCTGATGCTTTTTGTGTCAGGTTGGAAGTGTTAGTTTTAAGGATCTCAGATGCTGCCTGAAGGGTATTTTCCTGTTGCTGGAGTCGTTTCAGGATTCCTGCACCGGTGATTCCTTCAATACGCCGGACTCCTGCTGCAACACCGGCTTCACTTAAGATCCGGAAACCACCGATCTGACCACTGTTGGCCACATGGGTACCGCCGCAGAGTTCCATGCTGATGCCTTCTACGGTAACAACCCGAACCTTTTCTCCGTATTTTTCACCGAAGAGAGCAGTAGCTCCTCTTTTCGAGGCTTCATCCATGGAAAGGATTTCCGTCAATACGGGGGCAAATTCCAGAATGCCCTGGTTGACCCGATCCTCGATCTCCTTCAGATCTTCCTTTGAAATTCCTTCAAAATGGCTGAAGTCAAATCGCAGCCCCCCGGGTGTGACGCTGGACCCTGCCTGATTGACATGATCCCCCAGCACTTCTTTTAAAGCTTTATGAAGCAGATGGGTAGCCGTATGGTTCCGTGCTGTGCTGTTCCGATTGGATCGGTTAACCTCCCCAATCACTTCGTCAGAAAGTTTTAAACTGCCTCGGATTACCTTCACTTTATGGGCGATAGCCTGATGAACCTTCAGGACATCCGATACTTCTCCTTCAAAAGACTCAGTAGTTAAACGGCCCACGTCGGCAGACTGCCCTCCGCCTTCCGGATAGAAAGGAGTTTTGTCAAGGATAACAAGAGCAGTATCCCCTTCTCCAATATGATCCACCGGTTCCCTGCCGACGAAAAGTCCGATGACCTTTCCATTTCCAACATAGCTTTCATAGCCGGTAAATTCAGAAATTCCTTCAAATTCCAAGGTGGAGGAATCCTCAGCCCAGCCTTCTCCTTCATCGGATTTACGGGCAGCCCGGGCCATTTCCTTTTGATGCTCCATATTTCGGGTAAATCCATCCACGTCGGCCGTCATCCCGTTTTCTTCCAGGATTTCCTGGGTCAGTTCCAGGGGGAATCCATAGGTGTCGTATAATTTGAACACCCGTTCTCCGTCAAGCTTAGCAATGCCGGCTGCCTTGGACTCTTCCACGAATTCCATGATGATCTGAGTCCCCTGGTCGATGGTCTGAGCAAATTTATCTTCTTCTACCTGGAGAATCTTATGGATGTAATCTTTTTTCTCTTCCAGGTTGGGATAGGCTTTCTTGGATATTTCAATGACTTTGCGGGAAAGATCCGCCAGGAAGGAGCCCTGAATGCCTAAGATCTTGCCATGTCGTGCCGCTCTTCTGAGCAGCCTTCGGAGCACGTATCCCCTGCCCTCGTTGCTGGGGATGATGCCGTCCCCAATCATGAAGGTGACCGAACGGATATGGTCTGTAATGATCCGGATGGAAACGTCGGTTTTCTCCGCCCCCTCTTTATAGGTGACGCCGGATTTTGCTTCCACCTCATTCAGGATGGATCTTATGGTGTCCACATCAAAAATGGACTCTACTCCCTGCATGATGCAGGCCAGTCTTTCCAGTCCCATGCCCGTATCAATGTTGGGATGGGCCAAAGGCGTATAATTCCCTTCATCATCCCGGTTAAACTGGGTAAATACGTGATTCCAGAACTCCACATACCGGTCGCAGTCGCAGCCGGGTTTGCAGTCTTCCCGATGGCAGCCATACTTTTCACCCCGGTCGAAATAGATTTCAGAGCAAGGTCCGCAGGGTCCGGTGCCGATTTCCCAGAAATTATCGTCCTTTCCCAGTCGAACAATCCGGTCTTCCGGCATTTTTATCAGGTCTTTCCAGATGTCATAGGCTTCCTGGTCTTCTTCGTAAACCGTGGCCCACAGCCGGTCCGTGGGCATATGAAGAACCTGGGTGATAAACTCCCATCCCCATTCCAGGGATTCCTTCTTGAAGTAGTCCCCAAAGGAGAAACTTCCCAGCATTTCAAAGAAAGTACCGTGACGGGAGGTATACCCCACATTTTCGATATCGCCGGTACGGATGCATTTCTGGCAGGTGGTCATCCTTTTGGAAGGAGGAGTCTCCAGTCCTGCGAAATATGGTTTCAGCGGCGCCATGCCGGAGTTGATGATCAGAAGGCTTTTATCCTTTTCTGGAATCAACGAAAAGCTTCCCCGCTTGTAATGATCTTTGCTGACATAGAAATTTTCAAACATTTCCCGTAATTCATTCAGTCCTATTTTTTCCATATATCTGCTTTCCTCCTGAAAATTGGTTGCATTAATCTCATAATTATACCATAATCCCTTAAATTTTCAAAGAAATTATGTTAGAATCAGAGGGTAAGTTTCAACACTCTCCATCAATACAAATGAAAACAACACATAAAAGAGGACGATATAAAATGGAAAAAGTAATCTTGGGCAAAACCGGATTGGAAGTGACAAAAGTCGGGTTTGGCGTACTGACGGTAGGCAATACCCAATTAAACCTTCCCCTGGAAGAAGGAGCGGACGTACTTCGGTATGCCCTGGACCGGGGAATCAATTTTCTGGATACGGCTCAGGCTTATGAGACCTATCCCTATATCCGAAAAGCCTTGAAGGGTTTCAGTGGAGATCTGGTCATTTCCTCTAAATCCGTGGCGGTGACTTACCGGGCAATGGAGGAGGCCATCGAAGAGTCCCGAAAGGAAATGGACCGGGATGTGATTGAAATCTTTCTTCTCCATGAAGTCCGGCACAACGGAGATCTTCAGCTTCGCCGGGGTGCCTGGGAATGCCTTCTGGAAGCCAGGAGCAAGGGAATCGTCAAGGCCATCGGTCTTTCTACCCATCATGTGGATGTGGCTGAAGAAGCTGCTGATCTGCCGGAATGCGATGTCCTCTTCCCTCTTATCAATTTCCGCAGCCTGGGAATCCGAAAGGGTTCCGGACTGGGAACGAAGGAAGAAATGGAAAAAGCGATCCAAAAGGCTTCTGAGAAAGGACTTGGGGTCTTCGGCATGAAGGCCTTCGGAGGGGGAAACCTTACCGGTCATTATCGGGAAGCACTGGATTATGTTTATGGCGTTCCCGGAATCCACTCCAACATGATTGGATTCGGACACCGTCGGGAAGTGGATGACATCTTTTCCTATCTGGAAGGTCAGTTGCCAGGGGATTACAACCCGGATATCCGGTATAAAAAAATAAATATAGACCAGGGGGACTGCGAGGCCTGCTATGCCTGCCTGAAAAAATGCCCCAACATGGCTATATTTATTAATGAAAATGGCCTGGCAGACATCGATCATGAAAAATGTCTGACCTGCGGCTATTGCGCTCCGGTTTGTCCGGTACGGGCTATTATAATGTTCTAGAAATATAATCGATCATCGCAACGCTCTCCACGTAGGTCGCCTTCAGGAGGGCGTTTTCCATGGTATCCCCTACTGCCAGGACTCCGTGGTTTTTCAGCAGGCACACATCCACATACTTGATGGATTTAGCCACATGTTCAGCCAATTCCTCTGTTCCATGTTCGTAATAGGGTACCAGTTCCATGTTCTTGCCATAAAAATAGGCTTCCGAGGTCACCGGTTCGATGGGGATTCCTTTTACGGCAAAGGCTGTGGCATAGGGGGAATGGGTATGAACGATGGCATTGACACTGGGCCGGGCTTCATAAACCTTCAGATGCATGGACAATTCGATGGATGGTTTGCGGAAATTGACGTTTTCCCGGACATGGCCCTTGATATCGGATATGACGATGTCGTCTATCGTAAGGTCCGCCCGGTAAAATCCGGATGGGGTGATATACACCAGTCCGGTGGCCCGGTCGATGATGCTGAAATTCCCGGATTTGTGCTTGCAGAGACCTTCCAGCTCCGCCCGCTGGGCGTATTTGATCAGTTCTTTGACGATGTTGATATTGGTCATACGATGATCCCTCCTCCCAGAACGAGATTATCCTTATAAAAAACAATGGACTGACCCGGGGTGGCTGCCCGCTGCTTTTCAACAAAATGGGTTTCTACAATTCCATTCCCAGTGATTCGAAGGGTTGCCGCTGCTTTTTTGGCCGTATAGCGGATCTTCGCTTCTACTGAGGTTCCATCCAGGGACTGTAAGGATTGGCCTGACTTCAGAACAAAATCATGATTTTCCGACCGGACCACGGATACAAAAAGCTCTTCGTTATCCCCCAAGGTTACCGTATTATTATTATGGTCAACCTTCGTAACATAAACCGGTTTTCCGAATGTCTTTCCCAGTCCTTTTCTCTGCCCGATGGTGTAGTGGGTAATTCCCTGATGGATACCCAGGATATTCCCTTCCCCATCGATGAAATTGCCACTGGCTGCTTCCAGACCTTTCTCCTTTAAAAACCGGATGTAATTCTGGTCTTCCGGCAGGAAACAGATTTCCTGACTGTCCTTTCGATCGGCATTGCCAGCCCCTTCCTTCCGGGCTATTTCCCGGGTCTGTTCCTTATCCTCCACCTGATTCAGAGGAAAAATCAGCCGGGAAAGCACATCCTGCCCCAGACGGTAAAGCATATAGGATTGGTCCTTCTTCAGATTTTCTGCCTGTTTGATGTAATAAAGGCCTGATTCATTGTCATGATGGATACCCGCATAATGGCCGGTAGCGATATGATAGGCACCGATGGCATCCGCTTCCTCCAGCAGGACTGGAAATTTGATGGTGGGGTTGCACATCACGCATGGATTGGGAGTTCGGCCAAACTGGTATTCCCGGCAAAAATAGTCGATGATCTCTTTTGAAAAACTCTCATGAACATTTCGGTAGATAAAAGGGATTCCCAATTCGGAAGCTGTTTTTTCAGCCAGCTTTGCATTGGGGCTCTTTTCCTTGTGTACATCGAAAAAAAGGCCGGTGACCGAATAACCGGCTTTTCGAAGCAACAAAGCAGCGGCCGTGCTATCCACACCGCCGCTGAAACCCAGTAATACTCTGTCTCTATGAAGTTCTTTACTTACAGTATTCATGGTAATACCCTCTATTCCTCGATGTCGCAGCCTTCGTGATCGTCTTCTTCTGCATTCGGATCAAATCCTTCCAGTCCTGCATAGGTTTTGCCATGTTTGGTGGCATAGTCATAGATGGCTGACTTGATGGCATGATCGGCAAGCACCGAACAGTGGATTTTTACCGCTGGCAGCCCGCCCAGTTCGTTAACGATCTGTTTGTTGGTCACAGCCAGAGCTTCCTCAATGGTCATTCCAATAATCATATCAGTAGCCACGCTGGAGGATGCAATGGCAGAGCCGCATCCGAAGGTCTTGAATTTGGCATCGGTGATTACATCGTTTTCAACCCGGATGGAAATCTGCATCATATCGCCGCAGACCGGACTGCCGTAAGTGCCAATTCCGTCTGGATTTTCCAGTTCACCAATATTATGAGGATTCATGAAATGATCCATTACTTTATCGTTGTACATACCCATTTTTCTACCAGCCTTTCTCTTTGGAAACCGGTGACATGGACCGGAGTCTCGCTACTATTTCCGCTAACTTATCAATGGTATAGTCCAGATCTTCTTTCGTTGTATAATCACCCATAGTGAATCGAAGAGATCCGTGTATCATTTCAAGGGGAACACCTAAACAGGATAAAACGTGGGAAGGTGTCAGGGAAGCGGAGGAACAGGCGGATCCGGTGGATACGGCTATTCCGTTCATGTCCAGGTACAGGAGCATGGCTTCTCCCTCGATAAATTCGAAAGTAAAATTCACGTTGCCCGGATGCCGGTGCTCCCGGCTGCCATTCAGGGTGACGTTCTCGATGCGCTGGGTCACTTGATCCATGAAATAATCCCGTAATTCCCGGCTGTGCTGAATGTGGTTTTCCAGTTCTCTTTCAGCGATTTCAGCAGCCTTGCCAAATCCGATGATACCAGTCAGGTTCTCCGTTCCGGCTCTTCGTTTCGCTTCCTGAGAACCACCATGCATGAAATTGGCAATACGGGTTCCCGCCTTGATATAGAGGGCTCCGATGCCCTTCGGTCCGTAAATTTTATGACCGGAAATGGACATCAGGTCCACACCCCATGCCTTGACATCGATAGGCATATTGCCAAGAGCCTGTACGGCGTCGGTATGGAACACTACATTCTTATTTTGCTCTTTTGCCAGCCGGCATAACTCGGGTATATCCTGAATCGTTCCGATTTCATTGTTTACGGTCATAATGCTGACCAGGATGGTTTCGGAAGTTATGGCTTCAACCAACTCCCGGGAAGACACCAGACCCTCTTTATCAACAGGAAGATAGGTGACCCGGTATCCTTTGGTCTCCAGGTATTCACAGGTACGAAGTACAGCCGGATGCTCGATCATGGTAGTAATGATATGGTTTCCCTTTTCTTTCAGGGATTCAGCTACCCCTTTTATCGCCCAGTTGTCTGATTCGGTACCGGAGGAAGTGAAAAAGATTTCCTTTTCCTTTGCACCAATCAGATGGGCTACCTGTTCTCTGGCTTTGACGATGGCATCCTTGGACAGGGAACCGGTTGTATATAAACTGGAAGGATTTCCGAAGTTTTCAGTAAAATAAGGCAGCATGGCCTCCAGAACCTCCGGCTTGACAGGTGTCGTAGCAGAATAATCTAAATAAATCTGTCTCATATGCTCTCCTTTGCGTTGGATGAATAAATGCCGAATGATTTATACCAACCTTCTTCGGCCATTAAACAGATAACCTGAAAAAACAATGGTCCAGTAACGAAAAAAACAGCACCGACCGGTGCTGCTTGTTGTTGAACCGTGATAAAAAATCACAATCCTAATTTTTTACGGTTCCTTCATCCAGATCTTCAACAAAATGGATGTTGTCCAGCTGGCTCCGGAAGTGCTCTCGGAAACTGGCCAGATACTCTTGACGGAGCAGATGCTGCTCATTTTTTTCTTCTGTGGTCAGGCCATCTCCTTTGGATTTTTTGGCCAGATGATTGATTCGATCGATTTTTTCCTTGCTTAACATGGGTTTCCTTTCGTGCTTCTGATTAATGGCTCTTTTTTCTTTCTAATCGCAGCTTATCGGCTATGATGGCGATGAATTCGCTGTTTGTCGGCTTTCCTTCCACTTTGGAATTGGCACCGAATATGCTGTCGGTTACATCCGTCTTACCCCTGGCCCAGGCCACTTCGATGGCATGGCGGATAGCTCTTTCTACCCGGCTTGGAGTGGTATTGTTCAACTTGGCGATGGCTGGATACAATTCTTTCGTGACTGCTCCCAGCAGATCCATGTCTTCCACCACCAGACGGATGGCATCCCGGATATACTGATAGCCTTTGATATGGGCCGGCACACCGATATCATGGATGATGTTGGTAATCTGAATCTCCAGATCTTCACCCTTGTCCCCATTGCCCGGCTGTACGATGGTACGGGCAAAATTCATCTTGTTGTCTTCCGGATCCTCTCCGGCCAACTGATTGATCCTTTTCATCAGGGTGGTCAGATTAAAGGGTTTGACCACATAATAATCGGCTCCCAGGTTGATGGCCTTTTGGGTCACGCCCTCCTGCCCGACGGCAGAGAGGATGATGACCTTGGGGTATTTGTTCATCACTGTATTGTTGATGTTTTCCAGTACTCCCAGTCCATCCAGATGGGGCATGACCATATCCAGGATGAGGATGTCCGGCTGATGCTTCACAACGGAATCTACGGCACTTAGCCCATCATGGACAACGAAAAGGATTTTAATTTTTTCCTGGGTTTCGAAATAATCCTTTAAAATCTCGCAGAAGTCCTTATTGTCATCAGCAATTCCTAAAGTTATACTCATACGAACAACCTCCTTTATCATTTACCTACATTCTAAAGGGTTTTCGATTATTTTCAATGAAATTTTCCAGTTAATGTAACTAAAATAGCAAATTAATCCGACAATATTCGACAAAACAAAGGGCTCATATGCAAATTTTGTCTTTAAACTTCTCGTAAGTCTTTTCTCCAATCCCACTCACTTCCTTGATTTGCTCAATAGAGCGAAAGGGTCCCGAACTTTGTCGGTAATCCAGGATATTTTCCGCAGTAGATGGTCCGATACCGGTCAAAGTCTGCAGAGTGGTCGAATCGGCGGTATTGATGTTGATCAGCCCCGACTGGCTGGCCCCTCCTCCCATCGACTGCATGGGAGGATTGGTATACAGGACGGAGCTGGTCTGGACCTCTCCTTCTCTGGGGATGTGGATCCGCTCTTCATCCTGAAGAGTCCTGGCCAGGTTGATGCCCGAGGAATCCGCATCGGCTCCAAGGCCTCCGGCCATTTCCACCGCTTCGTAGACCCTGGTTCCTTCGGAGAGTTTCAATACTCCAGGCTTGTTTACAGCACCGGAAAGATGGACAAAAATCTCCTTTGGTTCCGGGTCTTCGTCCTTAGGTTCTTCCTCGGCTGCTTGTTGGTTCTCGGTGGAAGTGGTTTCCCTTCCCTCAATCAGAAACTCTTCTTCCCCATCCTTGCCCAGGAGAATAAAAAGAGCTATGAGAATAAAAAGGAAGGCTACCAGATATTTCAGGGCTTTTTCCCGATGATGCAGGATGTAGTCCATCACCTTTTGTTTCATGACCGATCCTCCTCGATGGATTTTTTTCTATCATACAACGAGAAGGAATGGAAGTCAATCCTATATATGGTAATTATTTACATAATATATCTTTTCCCGGATAATGTTGACCTCTTCACCGGGAATGGGCCGGCCAGTATGATTCCGAATAGCCTGGAGCAACAGTTCCGGGCTCAGGTTGGAAGTGCTTCCGGCATCCAGATCGCAGTGGATTATAAGGTTATCATCCTGAATTTCTTCTTTTGAATCCCTAATCATGGGACGGATATTCAGGGTAACCAGTTCTTTCTTCTTATTTTTCTTTTCCACATTCAACTCTGTTTTTGCCAGGAAATCTGCTGAGGAAAAATCCTTGCCAATGAGTTCTATCGGGATGGAAATCTGGTAAAGAGCTCCATCCGCCAGTGCCGCCAGAGATTTTCCTTCCCCTGGCAGGGCTTCACACTTTTGAATTCGGATCCCTTCCGGCATCAGTGGATTAAGAATCTCTTGCATCTCATTGGCCGGATATTCTCTCACCGTTTCGAATTCCAATATTTCGGCCAGCCCTTCATACCCAAGGGAAAGGGGCTGGGCAAAGCCCAGTTTGGGATGGGGGTTAAACCCTTGAGAATAGACCAGCTCGATGCCGGAACGCTTAAAAGCCCGTTTAAAAAGCCTCAGCAGGTCCAGATGAGAGATAAAACGGATGTTTCCGGTTTTGGAAAATTCCAGATAGTATTTATTCATGGACACCCTCCATTTCACACAGGACTCGCTGATTGACCCCGCAGGCTGTACAGCCAAGGCGGCAGTCCGGTGTCAGGGCTTCCTTCAGAGCTTCTTCGTTTTCCCGTATCAGGAATTCCTTGGTGACCGCGGAATCGATGTGATCCCAGGGAAGGATCTCCCCATAACTTCTGGTTCGGGCAGCATAAAAATCCATGGACAATCCAGTATTTTCAAAAGCTTTCTCCCACAAAGGATATCGGAAGTGCTCACTCCACCCATCAAATCGGCAGCCCAGAGACCAGGCCTCCTGAAGAAGTGCTGAAAGTCTACGGTCTCCCCGGGCCAAAACAGCTTCAATGATGCTTGTTTCAGCGTGATGATAGTGGAAAGTGACCCCTCGTACACCCTTAAGGCGATCCTTCAGGTAATAATGCTTCTCCATAAATTCTGAAGCGGAATTCTGAGGGAACCACTGGAAGGGAGTGTGGGGCTTGGGAACAAAATTGGATACGCTGACGGTTACATTGAATCGTCCCCCTTTTCTTCCCCGGATCTGGTAATTCAGGTCCATGATTTTTTTAGCGATATCCACGATGCCGTCCAGATCTTCTTTGGTTTCCGTAGGCAGACCGATCATGAAATAAAGCTTGATGCTGTTCCAGCCAAGTTCCAGAGCCTTTTCCACTGAACCGAAAATGTCCGCTTCCGTTATATTCTTATTGATCACGTTTCGCAGCCGCTGGGATCCTGCCTCCGGGGCAAAGGTCAGCCCGGATTTTTTATATCCCTGGATTTCCTGAAGGACCTGAAATGAAAAGTTATCCAGCCGCAGCGACGGCAGGGACAAGGAAACATTTTGCTCTTTGCACATGCCCATCAAGTCAGTAGCCAGTTCTTCAAACCGTGAATAATCGCTGGTGGACAAGGACAGCAACGTTAGTTCTTCATGGCCGGAATTTAACAAAAGCTCTTTGGCCAGATTTTCAATTTTTTCCTTGGACCGCTCTCTTACGGGACGATAAATCATCCCCGCCTGACAGAACCGGCATCCCCGGGTGCAGCCCCGGAAGGTTTCCACCACAGACCGGTCATGAACCACTTCGATAAAGGGGACGATGGTTTTTTCCGGAAAGTAGGTATCCTCCAGTTTGGGAATGATGGCCTTCTGGATCAAATCAGGTGTCCCATCCCAACTTTTTTCGATCTTTTGCAACGTGCCATCTGCTCCGTACAGGGGCGTATAGAAGGCAGGAATATAAATACCCGGCAGATGGGCAATACTTTTCAGGAATTCTTCTTTCGTCCCCCCTGAGTTTTTCCATTCCCCATGACGGCGGCACAATTCTACAATCAGCTCTTCCCCGTCCCCGATCATAATAATATCAAAGAAATCCGCCAGAGGCTCCGGATTAAAGGCGCAGGGGCCACCGGCAACCACGAAAGGATCTTCCTGAGTCCGCTGATTGGCATACAGGGGAATTCCGCCAAGATCCAGCATATTCAGAATGTTGGTATAGGACATTTCATATTGGAGGGTAAAACCGATGAAATCCATCTCCCGGACAGGGGTTTTGGTTTCCAGGGTAAACAAAGGAATTTCTTCCTCTCGCATCAGGGCTTCCATATCCGTCGCCGGAGCAAATATCCGTTCACAATAAATGCCCTCCTCCTGGTTCATGGCTCCATAGAGAATCTGAAGTCCCAGAAAAGACATGCCGATTTCGTAGGTGTCCGGGAAGGCAAAGCCAAACCGGGTCCGGACCGATTCCGGATCTTTCAGGACCGAGTTCAGTTCCCCGCCGATGTAGCGACCTGGCTTCTCAATCTTCTTCAGCAGTGGTTCGATTTTTTTCTGTAAATTCATCTGTATCTGGTCCTTTCTTTTCAAGGATTTCATCCAATGTCAAACCCATTAATTCTTCAATTTCCCGGATCAGCTGTTTCTGAATCCGGACTTTTTCCCGTATGATGGTTTCTGCCTTCGGATGGCCTTCCCACTTCTTGAGGATGTATTCCATCCGAACATCCAGACCGACAAACTGATCTTCCTTCACCATCCGGTCACCCAGACAGACCAGGTCGATTTCACGGATCTCCCGGATGCTCGAGGCAACATCGTGGTGCATGTGACGACGGACGATGGCTGCTTCCTCCGGGAACCCTTCCTCTTCCAGCAAAGAAGCGCCAACTTCTTCGTGGGCATCGAAGACCCGGGCGATGTCATGAACCATGGCTGAGCCGAAAACCAGTTCTTCAGAAAGCTGAAAACCCTTTTCTTTCAATGCAGAAGCCAGACTGGTGGATACCCGGGCAACGGTTGTACAGTGGCGTACCACATGATCGGGAGTCTCATAATGCTGTAACAATTTTCTTGCTGTATCGATGTCAATATGTTTTTCGTTCATAGTAACCTGCCTGATCGGAATCGATCTTCCTGCCATTCATTGACGAAAAGCATGGAAAATGCTATAGTAAAGTAAATACTAAACAACAATTTTCAGTGTTTTTACAGGAAAGGAGCCCCGATGACCTACGCCGAAATGCTCAGCAGTATCATACAGGAAAGCCGGATGTCCCTTCGCCAGATTGCTTCTAAATGTGAAGATCTGGGACAGAGCATAACCCCCTCCTACATTTCCCAACTGAAAAACAACAAGCTCCCCCCGCCCAATCCGGAGGTATCCATTGCCTTGGCCAAAGCCTGCGGGAGTCGTCTTCATGCTGCCCTGGTGTTTCTGGGTTATATGGAGAAAGCGCCAGAGATCATCCGAGACTACATGAATAATTCCACCCGGTTATATAAATTGGTACTGGAAAACCTCAGCGATGGCCAGGGAAAAGTTCCACTGACCCGGGAAGCCCGGGATTTCATCAGCCGGTTGGATGTAATCACTGCCTATGAGCTGGCTTCGACCTACCTGGAACAGGGAAATTTCAGTCCCTCCTCCGAACTGGCGGAAGAACTGGTCCTGATCAGCGGAGGGGCCGTCAAGGCCGGCAACGATGCCATCAATGTTTTTATCAACGATTCCTCCATGGCTCCCACCATTCCGGCCCATTCCATGCTGACTATTATGCCAACCAAAATTTCCCTTCTGAAGGAAAAAGACATAATAGCTTTATACCCTTACGGACGGAAAATGGTAACCCTGCGGCGAATTTTTTTCCTGAAGAATCAGGTCCTTCTCATTCCGGAGGATACTGCCCATGAAATCATCAGCGTGGAATCCCTGGAGCAAATAGATTATGTGGGAAAAGTCATGTCCTACCGGGTGGATCTGTAAAAAAACGCCTTGCCGTCAGGACGGAAGGCGTTTTCCTTTTCACTCAGGTTTCTGATCAATAATACTCTTCCAGATATTCAAATTCATAATCCTGAATCCGGATAAGATCTCCCTCTTCCAGGCCCATTTCCTTCAGTTTGTCGAAAACACCCTTGCTCTCAATGTGCTTATACAAATACCTCAAAGAACCCATATCGTTGAAGTTGGTGGAGTTGAATATTTTCTCCAGTTGTTTTCCAGCCAGCACGAACACATCCTTGTCCCGGGAAATCGTAATGTCCCGATAGGTGGGATCCTGATCGTCCCTTTCCGGATCAAAGGTTTCATATTCCTGGACTTCCGGCTCGATCGTCTGCAGCATGGCAGCAGCTTCAGCCAGCACCTTCTCCACTCCCAGATTGATCGGAGCCGATACGGGAAAGACCTTATAGCCCTTTCCTTCTGCATAGGCTTTGAATTCCAGGTACACCGGATCTTCCTCTCCATCGACCATGTCCATTTTGTTGGCCACCACGATCTGAGGCTTTTTTGTTAATTTTTCGTTGTAAAGGCCCAGTTCCCGGTTGATCTTATCAAAGTCTTCGATGGGATTTCTTCCTTCGGAGCCAGAAATATCCACCACATGGATCAACAGCCGGGTCCGCTCAATGTGTTTGAGGAATTCGTGGCCCAGTCCAGCTCCCTGATGGGCACCTTCAATGATTCCGGCGATATCTGCCATAACGAAGCTGGTATTGAAAATTTCTACTACACCCAGGTTCGGTGTGATCGTTGTAAAATGATAGTTGGCAATCTTAGGATTGGCCCGGGTAGATACGGACAGGAACGTCGATTTTCCAACATTGGGAAAGCCAACCAATCCAACATCAGCAATCAGCTTCATTTCCAGGATGATGTTCCGTTCCTTGGCAAAGCCTCCGGCTTCAGCAAAATTGGGAGCCTGCCGAACCGAATTCTTGAAGTGGACATTGCCCTTTCCGCCCCGGCCGCCTCTGGCTGCGATGAAACTTTCTCCATGCTGGATGAAGTCTTTCATCACAAGGCCGGTATCCTCATCGATGACCACCGTGCCCAAGGGCACTTTGATGATCAGGTCCTCGCCATATTTGCCGTAACGTTTTTTTCGCATACCGTCCTGGCCGTTTTCTGCTTCATATTTTTTCTTGTATTTAAAATCCATCAGGGTCCGGAGGTTTTCGTCCGCCATAAAAATGACATTTCCGCCATTTCCACCGTCTCCCCCATCGGGCCCGCCTTCCGGTACAAAGGGTTCTCTTCGGAAGGACACGCAGCCGTTTCCTCCCTTACCGGATCGGATTGTGATCTTCGCTCGATCTACAAACATTTCATCACCATTCTTTTCTGTTTGAAAATAATTGAAAAGCCCCTTAAACAGGGGCTTGGTTCAATCATTTATGCTTCTTTCGGATAAACACTTACTTGCTTTCTCGTCTTGTCTTTTCTTTCGAATCGGACAGCTCCGTCAATAGTTGCAAATAAAGTATCGTCTCCTCCAATACCTACGTTGTTACCAGGATGGAACTTGGTTCCTCTCTGTCTGACTAAGATGCTTCCAGCAGTAACAAACTGACCGTCGCCTGTTTTTACGCCCAATCGCTTGGACTCACTATCACGACCATTCTTAGAGCTTCCTACTCCTTTTTTACTTGCCATAGACCCGACACCTCCTCGCTATTGTAAAATTATTATTCTGTAGCTTTTTTAGCGGCAGGCTTCTTTGCTGCTGGCTTTTTTTCAGCAACCGGCTTATCTTCTGCTGCCTTTTTGGCTACGGTTTTCTTCTCTGCAGCCGGCTTCTTAGCAGCTGGCTTCTTTTCAGCTTCAGCAGCTTCTGCGGTTTCGGCCGGAACGGCTTTCTTTGCAGGTGCTTTCGCTTCTCCAGTCAGGGATGTGATTTCAACCATGGTGTACGGCTGTCTGTGGCCCTGCTTCTTTCTGTAGTCCTTCTTGGACTTATATTTGAAAATGATCACCTTCTGGGCTTTTCCATTCTCAACTACGCTTCCAAAGACTTTTTTCTCGTTCAGGTAAGGAGCTCCTACCAGGACCTCGCTACCGTCGTTCAGCATCAGCACCTTGTCAAATTCGATGGTGTCACCAGCTTCAACCTTCAGTTTTTCAACCTGGATCACATCGCCTTCTGTCACTCGGTACTGTTTGCCGCCTGTTTCAATTACTGCATACATTCTTTCTTTACCTCCTCTATCCAGTCTCGCCATCCGAGGTACTCTTCCGAGTTTCCAAAAAACCTGTTCTGAGCGGCTTACATTGAATTATAATATCACAGCCAGGAAGTTGTGTCAACAGATTTTCCTTGGTTTAAGTAGGTTTTTCAGTCTTAATTTCCTGATTCCGGGTTCCCGTGGTAATGGACATGGAGCAGCCTGTGTTGCTGGTCCTTGATCAGGTTCCGGTAGATCGGTTCGATGACCGGATTGGCCTCTGAGGAGCGAATTTTTGTCATTTTATCGGTTCGGTACAGTCCCTTGGCCCGTTTTTCTTTTATCTCCGTGGTGCTCTGGGGCTGACCGGCTCCGGCGATGCATCCCATGGGGCAGGCCATGACTTCTACGAAGTCAAAGTGCTCTTCTCCCTTTTGTATTTTTTGAATCAGGTCTTCCGCGTTTTTCAGCCCGCTGACAATGCCGATACGTAGGGTCCGATCTTTAAAGGGAAGTTCGAAAGCTTTAACTCCTTCCAGACCCCGGACTCCGGAGAAGGCAATATCCGTATAGGTAAAGGAATCTTTTTCTTCGATCAATCTCCGTACTACTGCTTCCGTGACTCCGCCGGTGACTCCGAAAATGATGCCGGCACCACTGTACATCCCGAAGGGCATGTCGTGGGCTTCCGGCTCCAGGTTGGAAAAATCGATGCCGGCTTCCCAAATCATGTTGGCGATTTCCTGGGTGGTCAGCACCAGATCCGTATCCGGCTCCCCTTCTCTGGTCAGCTCCGGACGGGCTGCTTCGTATTTCTTGGCGGTACAGGGCATGATGGCCACGTTGAAAGTTTTTCTGGTATCCTTCTTAACCCGGGCTTCTTCTTTGATCAGGCTGCTGAACATGCCCATGGGGGATTTGCAGCTGGAAACCTGAGGCATCAATTCGGGATGACGGTTTTCTGCATAACGAACCCAACCGGGGCAGCAGGAGGTGAACAGGGGCAGGGTTGCTCCAGATTCCAGCTTTTTCAGAAATTCCTCCGACTCCTCCATCACGGTCAGGTCGGCACTGAAGGAGGTATCATAGACCTCATCAAAACCGATTTTCCGAAGGGCTGCCGCCAGGAGAGGCATGACGCTTTCCCCGGCAGGCAAATCGAATTCTTCCCCAAGGGCCACTCGTACAGCAGGTGCCACCTGGACCACGGTCCGTATGTTCTTGTCATAGATGGCATTCCAGGCTTCTTCCGACTGATTGTTTACTACGATGGCAGCAGTGGGACAAACGGCAGCACACTGGCCGCAGTTGACGCACTCCGTTTCTGCAATGGGGTCGTTGAAAGCCGGAGATACCATTAATTCATACCCCCGGAGGGCAAAATCAATAGCTCCAACATTTTGGATTTCTCCGCACATCCGGACGCAGTCTCCGCACTGGATGCATTTATTGGGATCCCTGACGATGGAAGGACTGGAACGGTCGATTTCGTACTCATCCTTATAAGCCTTCTGGCTTTTATCGAATTTGATCTTGGTAATGCCGAATCTTCTGGCCAAATCCTGCAACCGGCAATCCTTGTTCTTGGAGCAGGCGGTGCATTCCCGGCAATGGGAAGAAAGGAGCAGCTTCAGAATCATCTTCCGATGCTTATGCAGCTTGGGGGAATTGGTCTTGATGCTCATATTGTGCTTCGGCGGGGTCGAACAAGAAGTCATGATGTTTCCCCGGTCGTCTTCCACGATACACATCCGGCAGGCGCCGTAAACCGATAATTCGGAGTAGTAACAGAAGGTTGGCAGGTCGATTCCGGCTTTTCGTACTACTTCCAGTATATTTTTTTCATCCTTAAAGGGCACCCGTTCCCCGTTGATGATCATAAATTTCTGAGCCATAACCCGTCCTCCTATTCCACGACAATTGCGCCGAATTTACAGGATCCCACGCAAGCCATACATTTGATACATTTTTTCTGATCGATGACATAGGGTTTTTTCAATTCGCCGGAAATGGCTTCCACCGGACAGACTCTGGCGCACAGGGAGCAGCCCCGGCACAGTTCACCGATGATTCTCAGTTTCTTAAAGGCCTGGCACTGACCGGCAGGACAACCCTTATCCCGTACGTGAGCCAGGTATTCTTCCGGAAATTGACGAATGGTGCTGACTACGGGAGAAGGAGCGGTTTTCCCTAATCCGCAGAGGGAGGTTTCGGATATGGTATCGGCCAGCTCCAGGAGCATTTCGATGCTCTCCTCGGTGCCATCTCCGTTGACGATGTCATCCAGCAGTTCCAGCATGACATGGGTTCCTTCCCGGCAGGGTACGCATTTGCCACAGGATTCATGCTGGGTAAAGTTCATGAAGAAACGGGCAATGCTGACCATGCAGGTATCCTCGTCCATAACTACGAGGCCGCCGGAACCAATCATAGCTCCTACTTTTGTCAGGCTATCAAAGTCGAGCGGCAGGTCCAGGTGCTCCTCTGTGAGACATCCTCCGGAAGGCCCGCCGATCTGAACCGCCTTGAACTTCTTTCCGTCTTTCATGCCTCCGCCGATTTCGAAGATGATCCGCCGCAGGGTGGTACCCATGGGCACCTCGATCAAACCGGTGTTATTGACATTTCCAGTGAGAGCAAAGGCCTTGGTTCCGGAGTTTTTCGGCGTTCCGATCTGATTGAAGGCGTCTGCAGATTTTACGATGATTTCCGGCACATTGGCAAAGGTCTCCACGTTGTTCAGAACAGTAGGTTTGCCGAATAAGCCTTGTTCTACAGTCCTTGGAGGCTTGACCCTCGGCATGCCCCGAAGGCCTTCGATAGAGGCTGTCAGGGCGCTTCCTTCGCCGCATACAAACGCCCCGGCGCCCAAATTGATCTTGATGGAAAAGCTGAAATCGCTTCCCAGAATATTCTTTCCCAGGTATCCGGCTTCCTCCGCCTGTTTAATAGCAACCCGAAGCCGGTGAACAGCCAGGGGATACTCCGCCCGGACATAGATGTAACCTTCCTGGGCACCGGAAGCGATACCGGCGATGATCATCCCCTCCAGCATCTTATGGGGGTCTCCCTCCATGATGCTCCGGTCCATGAATGCTCCCGGATCTCCCTCGTCTGCATTACAGACCACGTATTTGACTGGCTCCATCTGTCGTCTCACCTGGTTCCATTTGGTTCCCGCCAGGAATCCGCCGCCCCCTCTGCCTCGCAGGTTGGATGCGCTGATTTCATCACAGATGGCTTCGCTCCACATAGACAGGGCTTTTTTCATCCCTTCATATCCGCCGGCAGCAATATATTCCTGAATATCTTCCGGATTGATGATACCGCAGTTGGCCAGGGCGATTCGGGTCTGCATGTTCAGGAAATTTTCCCCGGAAGCCGGTATCAGATATTCCAGGACCGGCTCTCCTTTTATCAGGTGGTATTCTACAATTTTCCGGACTTTATCCGGGGTGATATGGACATACCGAAATACATTGCCCGACTCATCTACAATATCTACGATGGGTTCCAGATAACAAAGTCCGATGCATCCTGCCGGGACTGGGGTGTATGGTAAGGAGTGCTCCCCCAGGATTTTTTCAAATTCTATGGCCGTCTTTTTTGCTCCGGATGCGATTCCGCAGCTTCCTTGTCCGATTACGATTCTCATATTTCCTCCTGCCCTACCGGGCTGCCATGATGCCTTTCAAAATTTCCTTTGTCGTTTCCTTGGTCAGATTTCCATAGGTTTCTTCTCCGTCGGGACCGCTGATCATCATGACCGGGGCCAGACTGCAGCAGCCCAGACAGGCTACATTGTTCAGGGTAAACAACTGGTCCTCGGTTGTTTCCCCATCCTTTATTCCTAAAACCTGTGTAATGATTTCTTCTATCTCCTTAGAGCCGCTGACATGGCAGGCGGTTCCCTGACACAGCATGATCAGGTTTTCCCCGATGGGCTGCAGACGGAACTGAGTATAAAAGGTAGCAACTCCGTAGATTTTAGCCTGGGTATGGCCTGTTCTCCGGGATATATGGCGGATTACATCTCTGGGAAGATATCCGAATATTTCCTGTGCCTTCTGGAGAATGATGATGAGATTGCCCTGCACTTCCAGGTACTCATCAATAATCTGGTCCAATCTTTCAAATTCCGGTGAATTCATGTTAACCTCCCATTGGTTGCAATAGTTAATTATTTGACAAACTCATTATATATTGTCCTGCTATTCTGTGGCAAAAGTTTTCTCCTTTCTTGCTAAAGTCGACAGACTAATTAACAAAAAATGACAAATAAATAAAAAAATACCCACATTCAATAGCAAATTACGAAATTATTTTGCCTGAATATGGGTTTGATGGATATATATGTTTTTATGTAACTGGTTTAATATGGTTTTTTTACAGCAAACTAATACTTATTCGATGATGACACCATCTTCATCCGCCTGGATGGTAACCGGCTTAAAGGTGTCTTTGATCTGGCCGGCAATTCTTTCCAAAATTTCCGGATTTTCCTTCAGGAAGGTCTTAACGTTTTCTCTGCCCTGCCCGATTCGATTGCCTTCGTAGGAATACCAGGATCCGGCCTTTTCCACGACTTTTGCTTCGACAGCACAATCCAGCACATCCCCTTCTCTGGAGATTCCAAGGCCGTACATAATGTCAAACTCTGCCATTTTAAAGGGAGGTGCCACTTTGTTCTTCACGATCTTGACCCGGGTCCGGTTGCCCAGAACCGCATCCCCGGACTTGATGCTTTCAATTTTCCGGACATCCAGCCGCATGGACGCGTAGAATTTAAGAGCTCGGCCACCGGTAGTAACTTCCGGGTTACCAAACATGACTCCGATCTTCTCTCTCAGCTGATTGATGAAGATGACGGAGGTGTGGGAACGGTTGATGGCTCCTGCCAGCTTTCGCAGAGCCTGGGACATCAGTCGGGCCTGGAGACCTACATGACTGTCTCCCATATCGCCCTGGATTTCGGCTTTTGGAACCAGGGCTGCAACCGAGTCGATGACAATGACGTCCAGTGCACCACTTCGGACCAGCATCTCGCAAATCTCCATGGCCTGTTCACCCGTATCCGGCTGAGACACCAGCAGTTCATCAATGTCAACGCCAAGATTCCTGGCATACTCCGGATCCAAAGCATGCTCCGCATCGATGAAGGCAGCCTTTCCGCCATTTTTCTGGGCTTCTGCAATGATATGGAGTGTCAGGGTCGTTTTACCGGAAGACTCCGGTCCGTAGATCTCCACGATTCGTCCTCTGGGAACCCCGCCGATGCCGGTAGCCACGTCCAGGCTGACGGAACCGGTAGAAATGGCTTCCACATTCAACCTTGATCCTTCATCCCCCAATTTCATGATAGCACCCTGGCCGAACTGCTTCTGGATCTGATGCAGTGCCGCTTCCAGTGCTTTATCCTTATCTTCTCTGTTAATGCCCATTTAGCAACCTCCATTAATGTGAACACATGTTCTTTTCATCATAATACCCTAAATTTCCAATCCGGTCAAGGGTTCTGGCGAAAAAATCATCAGCAAAATATTGGTATATATTATTATAAATACCAATTTATTCCATGTCAAGGAGCAATTTGTAAACCACGTGAAGCATAGCCAGTACCGAATAATTCCGGTTCCAGTTTCGATTGACGTTCCGGCTGCGGATTTCGGTAACCGATTCCCGCCCATCCAAAACGGTTCCCACATAGGAAAGTCCGACTGGCTTGGTTTCCGATCCTCCATCTGGCCCCGCAATCCCGGTAATGGATACACAAAGGCGGCTTCCGGTGGCCTCCTTCAGGCCTCGGGCCATTTCCAAGGCAGTTTCCCTGCTCACCGCCCCAAATTCTTCTAATGTTTCCGGGGAGACTCCCAGTTCTTCCATCTTGGCCCGGTTGCTGTAGGTAACCAGGCCCCGGTCAAAGACTTTCGAAATTCCTGGAATAGAAGTCAGTGCTCCGGCAAACAGGCCTCCAGTACAGGATTCGGCACAGGATACGGACACCTCTTTTTCCATCAGGAGACGGCCTACGACTTCAACCAGTTCTTCATCTTCCGTGCTGTAGATAAACTCTCCGATCAGTGGCTTGATCTTTTCAATCATTTCAGCGACCGCTTCCTCAGCTTCCCGGAGGGTTTTTCGTTTGGAAGCGATTCGCAGGGAGCATTCCCCTTCCTTGGCATAGGTGGCCAGGGTGGGATCCGTCTGGGCGTCGATCAGTTCCAGCAGCGTTGTTTCCAGCTGAGATTCTCCGATTCCGAAGGTGCGGATACTTTTATGATAGATGATTCCATCGGTTTTTGTTTCCAGATAGGGCAAGGCCTTTTGCAGGAACATCCGGCTCATTTCCCGGGGTGGCCCCGGGAGACAGATCACGATTCGGTTATCCTCTTCCAGGGCAAATCCGGGTGCTGTACCTGCATCGTTATGGAAAAGGATGGCCCGGCTGGGCAGGTTGGCCTGTTTACGGTTATTATCGGTCATGACCCGGTTGTTCCGGCGAAAATAGTCTTCCAGCCAGGACAGGGACTCCACGCTGGTGACCAGATAGTCGTGGAACACCTGGGCTACGACTTCTTTGGTAAGGTCGTCCTGGGTTGGCCCAAGGCCTCCGGTGGTAATGACCAGGTCACAGTCCCGGTAAGCAAGCTTAAGAATTTCTTCCAGTCTTGCAGGATTATCGCCCACCGTATAATGATACAGGACGTCAAATCCCAGCATATTGAGATGCCGGGATAAAAAAGCACTGTTGGTATTGGTGATCTGACCGAAAAGAAGTTCGGTTCCGACGCTGAGAATGGCTGCCTTCATTGGTTCGTCTCCTTACATTGAAAAAACCTTTCGATTTTGATAAACATATTCCGTACCGGATACTATGGTCATGATGACCGATGCCCAAAGAAAAATCTGGTCCACCGGAAGACCAATCAATTGGAAGGGCCAGTTTTCCAGCAAGAGCAGCGGTACGGCAATCATTTGCAGGACAGTCTTGATCTTTCCCGTCATACCGGCAGCGATAACGATGCCCTGGGCCGCCGCCACTGTACGTAATCCTGTTACGGTAAACTCCCTTGCCAGGATCACAATAACCATCCATCCTGCTACGATTCCCAGTTCCACCATGCAGACCAAAGCTGATATGACCAGCAGTTTGTCCGCAAGGGGATCCATGATCTTTCCGAAATTGGAAACCAGGTTGTGCTTCCGGGCCAGGTATCCGTCCAGGAAGTCGGTAACCGATGCCAGAATGAAAATGATGGCAGCGGGTATGTTGTATCCCATTAAATAGACAACGATGAATATGGGCACGGCAACCATTCTTGCCATAGTCAGCTGATTGGGTAAATTCATTGTTCCACCTCCACCCCTGTCAGGTCATAATCAAAGGCGTCCTGAATCAGGACCCGTACAAAGTCCCCCGGAACATGGCTCTTTTCCGAGGTGAACAGGACTCCGTTGTCAATTTCCGGAGCGTCATAGCTCGTTCGGCCGATATAGGATCCGTCTTCGTCAATCTCCTCCACCAGAACATCAAAAGTCATGCCGATTTTTTCCTGGTTGAGGGAGAGGGATATCTCTTGCTGCAGCCGCATCAGGGAATCCTTTCTTCGCTCCTTCACATCGCTTCGGACCTGATCTTTCCTTTCCCCTGCCGGTGTTCCTTCTTCCCTGGAATAGGCAAAAACTCCGAGTCGGCTGAATCGCTGCTCTCTTATAAAGTCATAGAGCAGGTCGAAATCTTCCTTCTTTTCTCCCGGAAATCCGGTAATAAAAGTGGTTCGGATGTGGATGTCCGGTATTTCTTTCCTTAATTTATCCAGGGTAGACCGAATGGTCTTGCTGGTGGACCGGCGGTTCATGCCCTTCAGGATATCATCACTGATGTGCTGCAGGGGAATATCCAGGTAATGACAGATTTTTTCTTCTTCCTTGATAACCCGGATCAGGTCATCGGTAATCCGGTCCTCATAGCAGTACATCAGCCGGATCCACTTTAATTTTTCGATACGGCAGAGATCCTTCAGCAGTTCCGGCAGTGCCAGCCTTCCGTAGAGATCAAGGCCATAGGTGGTGACATCCTGTGCGATGATAATCAGTTCCCGGCATCCTTCTTCAGCCAGTTTTTCCGCTTCTGCCAAAATTGCTTCCCTGGTCCGGCTTCGGTATCCGCCACGGATTCCAGGAATGACACAATAAGCACATCGATTGTTACAGCCCTCGGATATTTTGATGGTAGCGGACCAGCTTCCGGACAGGCGCTTTCTATCCGGCAGTTCTACGTACTCCTTGCCACTGGCGGATAAATGTTTTTCTCTTTTATCCTTACCAAGGCTTTGCAGAAGCTCCGGAAGCCTGGGGTATTCATTGACTCCCAGGAAAAGATCCACTTCCGGCATTTCCTTGTAAAGTTCTTCCCCATACCGCTGGGACAGGCATCCGGTGACCACCAGGGAAGCACCCTGGTTCTTTTCCTCCGACATTTCAAAGATTCGCTGAATGGATTCTTTTTTCGCATCGTTGATGAAGCCACAGGTATTGACCATCAGCACATCCGCCTCATCAGGGCTCAGGACGATCTGATGTCCTTCTTTTTCCAAAATCCCTGCTGCAGCCTCTGAATCGTTTAGATTCTTCGGGCAACCCAGGGTTTCAATATATATCTTCATTCTTATTATCTGTGTTCCTTTCTATTCTTCCGCTTCTTCCTGGCGGCTTCGGTATTCTTCTTCGGTCATCAGAACGGTTCTAGGCCGGCTTCCGTCTGCATGGCTGATGATCCCCCGGGCTTCCATGCTGTCGATCATCCTGGCGGCCCGATTGTACCCGATGCGGAATCGACGCTGCATCATGGATACGGAGGCCTGCTCTGCCTTGAGGACCATATCGATGGCCTCTTTCAGCAATTCGTCATCCTCGTCCGGATCTTCATTGCCATTGGAAGGGTTCTTTTCCAGGCTGGTCAGGATTTCTGCCGAATATTCTGCTTCCATGCCCTGGTTCTTCAGATGCTGAATGACAGCCTGAACTTCGGAGTCGGACACGAAGGTTCCCTGGACCCGGATGGGTTTCGCCATCCCAAGGGGGTTGAAGAGCATATCCCCCTTTCCAACCAGCTTTTCGGCTCCTCCCATATCCAGAATGGTTCTGGAGTCGAATTGGGAGGAAACAGCAAAAGCCACTCGGGAGGGAATATTGGCCTTAATGACGCCGGTAATGATATCCACAGAGGGTCTCTGGGTAGCTACGATCAGGTGCATGCCCGCTGCCCTGGCCATCTGGGCCAGACGGCAGATGGACTCTTCCACCTGGGATGGGGCAGCCATCATCAAATCCGCCAATTCGTCGATGATGATGACGATCTGAGGCAGAAGAAGATCCTGGTCTCCTCTTTCCCGGACCAGGTCGTTATAGGATTCCAGATCCCGAACATTTTCTTCTGCAAATTTCTTGTATCGTCCGGTCATTTCAGCCACCGCCCAGTTCAGAGCCGCAGCCGCTTTGGAAGGTTCGGTTACAACGGGAATCAGCAGATGAGGGATACCGTTGTATCCACCCAGTTCCACCACCTTCGGGTCGATCAGGACGAACTTTACTTCATCCGGCCGGGCTTTGTACAGCATGCTGATCAGAATGCTGTTGATAGCCACACTCTTACCGGAACCGGTAGATCCTGCAATCAGCAGATGAGGCATGGATTTCAGGTCTGCTACGATAGCATTGCCGCCGATATCTTTTCCCACCACAAAAGAAATCTTGGATTTGGAGTTTTTGAATTCCTTCGATTCAATCAATTCCCGAATGGAAACCAAGTTGACCCGTTCGTTTTCTACTTCGATGCCTACGGCAGCTTTCCCGGGAATCGGCGCTTCCATACGGATGCTTTTAGCCTCCAGATTCAGGGCTATATCATCGGCCAGACGGACGATGCTGCTGACCTTCACTCCAACTGCCGGCTGTATTTCATAACGGGTGATAGCCGGTCCCTGGGTTACCTGGATTACCTTGGCATTGACATTGAAATTCTTCATCGTCTCTTCCAATTTTTCCGCTTTTACCCTTAGTTGGCTGCTGTCCGCAGCCGATTCAGAAGTCCGGACTTTTTTCAGGATGTCGATGGGAGGCAGCCGATAACCCTTATAAGTATCCGGATCTCCGGCACTTCGTACTTCCTCGGGAGTCAGTGCAGAAGCAGCTGCCTGGCTGTTTGTAAGTTTTGAAGAGGCAGGTTCTTCTACTGCTGTCCGCTCTTCTCTGGGAGGCAGAACCGGCTCTGGAATCTTTTCCGGAACAGCCTCCGATTTATTCATTTCTTCGTTCCGTACATAATCGAGAATTTTCATCTGACCAGGAGTCATCCCATTACCAGACATATTAAGAGGCGGCGCAGGCTTTTCTTTTGTTTTTTCTCTCAAGGGAATCGGATTTGCAGATTCTTCCGCCAAAATCTTTTCTCGAAGGGCTTCCCTGGCTTCTTTTCTCTTTTTTCTTCTTTCCCTGCCTTTATCCAGAAAAATGGACAAGGGTGTGTTAATGACCAGCATCAGGGATATGATCAGGAAGACCGCTGAAATAATATACATGCCGGCTTTTCCGAGGATCTGGACCAGAAGTCCTCCGACAAACATCCCTACTACTCCTCCCCCGGTCAGGGTGATTCCCATCTGGTAAACAGTAGTCAGAGAATCCAGAGTAACGGGAGGCATAGTTGATCCCAGAAATCTTCCGGCGTTGATCATCGTTATGGAAAGGAAGATCATCAGAAGAAACAGGAGGGATCGCAAACCGATTCGGGGAGCTTTTCTGGTAAAAAGCAGTATTCCGTAGAGAATCAGGTAATAAGGAAGAATTAAAGCCGTCAAGCCAAAAATACCCTTCAGCACATTGGAAATCAGATGGCCGAAGGCGCCGGCAGCCTGGGTCTGCAGGGCAATCACTAAAAAAGCGCCAATACCCAGCAGAATGACTGCCCAGATTTCATTCAGCACCTTGCCGTCTGTAGACCGGGGTTCAGCCCCTTTCGTCGATGAGCCGGTTTTTTTTCCTCTCTTTGGACCGGTTGCTCCGGAGCGGGAACCGGCTTTTGCTTTTGTCTTTGTCATAGTTTGATCCTACTCTTACATGAAGAATGTATAACCGAGAACGAAAGTTCCCAGCAGCCAGGTATAAGCAGAAAAAATGAACAGTCGTTTGCCGGATACCACTCGAATCATGGTTTTAATGGCAACAAAACCGGATACAGCTGAAACAAGCACACCGATCAGTACCGGAAGAATCAGGGCCGAATCGAATCCGTTCCGAAGGGCGTCCGGCAGTTCCAGAACCACGGAACCGATGATGGAAGGAATGGAAATTAAAAAGGCGAACTTGACGGCAAAATTCTTTTCCAGACCGGAGAAAAGTCCTCCCACCAGGGTGGATCCCGATCGGGAAATCCCGGGGGTGATGGCAATAGCCTGAAAGACACCGATTAGAGCTGCGTGCATAAATTTCATTTCCCCCAGCTGCTTCTGGCCCTTATTGATCCGTTCTGCGGTCCAAAGCAGAGTTCCGGTAATCAGCAAGCCGGTACCGATGGCGGCCAGGGACAGGTACATAGAAGCAAAAAGGTCCCGAAAAGCAAAGCCAATGATGGCGGTGGGAATCGTGGCGGCAATAATCAAAAAACCCAGCTTTCTAGTCTCATTGGCATGGATCCGAAGGCCTTTACCGGTGAAGATATCCCGAAAGACCATCATCAGTTCCAGGAAAAGATCCTTGATTTCCTTCCAATAAACTGCAAAAACCGAAAAAAGTGTGCCCACGTGGAGCATAACGGCGAAAATCAGGACATTTTCCCCCTCAATACCAAAAAAATACTGTAACAAGGCTAAATGGCCCGAACTGCTGATGGGGAGAAATTCCGCCAGCCCCTGAACCAGACCTAATAAAATAGCTTCAAAAATACTCAATGTCTGTCCCCTTTCATTTAAAAATCAACTAATTATATCATAGCAGCCGGAAAAATCCTAGTTCCAGAATTCCACAAATCGACAAAAGGCTGCTTTCGGATAGTCGTATATTTTTTGTTAAATATAACAAAAAACTCTTCTTTTTTTGTGTTTGATGTGATACTATATCATATAATTGTTGAATCCGACCCTCATTGGTGGATCAAATAGATAGTAATAGATATAATAGGAGGAAAAAATGAACAGAAAACCCAATCTTGCTGTTGTAGGAGCTACCGGATTAGTAGGAAGCACCTTTTTAAAAGTCCTGGAGGAAAGAGATTTCCCCTTCGAGAATTTATACCTGATGGCTTCTGCTAAATCGGCCGGAAGTACCATAACATTCCGTGGGAAGGATTATGTGGTAGAAGAGCTGAACGAGCATTCCTTTGACAAACCCATCGACATAGCCCTCTTTTCTGCCGGCGGAACAGCCAGTGAAAAGTATGCACCTATAGCTGCAGCTCATGGTACCATCGTGGTGGATAACAGCAGCGCCTGGCGGATGGACAAGGATGTTCCACTGGTTGTTCCTGAAGTCAACGCCAAGGATATCCAGTGGAATAAGGGCATCATTGCCAATCCAAACTGTTCTACTATTCAGGCTGTTGTTCCCCTGAAACCCCTTCATGACAAATACGGCATCAAGAGAATCGTTTATTCGACCTATCAGGCCGTTTCCGGCTCGGGGCTGAAAGGCATCAATGATCTGAAAGAAGGTCTGGCCGGCAGCAAAGAACCGAAGAATTACCCTCATCCCATTGCCAACAACTGCCTTCCCCACATCGACTCTTTCCTGGAAAACGGCTATACCAAGGAAGAAATGAAAATGATCAACGAAACCCATAAAATCATGGGAGACGACACCATCAAGGTAACTGCCACAACGGTCCGGGTTCCGGTTTACGACTGTCACAGCGAATCCATCAACGTGGAATTCCATAACCCTATTGAAATGAAAGAAGTCATGGAAATCCTGGCTCACGCTCCCGGGGTGGTCCTGATGGATGATCCTTCAAAGAATCTATATCCCATGGCTATTGACGCGGCAGGAAAAGATGAAGTTTTCGTCGGCAGAGTGCGAAGGGATTATTCCGTGGATCACGGCATCAACCTTTGGGTCGTGGCAGACAACATCCGCAAGGGAGCTGCTACCAATACGATTCAGATTGCTGAAGAGCTCCTGAAACTCTAAGTAGATTCAAACAATCAATCGGCAGAGAGCCCAACCGGGCCTCTGCCGATAAAAAAAGCATCGGAGATTCCGATGCTTTTTTCGTGCTATGATAAAATTTCTATATTCTCACTATGCCTGTGAAGAAACAACTTCCTTACCATCGTAGTAATTGCAATTCGGGCAAACTCTATGCGGAAGCTTTACCTCTTGGCACTTAGGACACACTGATAATCCAGGTAATGTCATTTTCATGTTTGGAGATCTTCTTTTATCTCTTCTAGCCTTTGACGTTTTCCTCTTTGGAACTGCCATATTCTACACCTCCTTTTGCTCGTATCTTTCAAAATTTGTTACAATCATTAAATGCAACAAATCGATTATATACTTCTATACGCCTCGTGTCAACAGTTATTTTTTGGTAACGATGTGGTAAGTATCCCGGGCGATCATCAATTCTTCATTGGTGGGAACCAGCAGGATCTTAACCCTTGAATCATCTGTGCTCAGCACGGTTTCTTTTCCCCGAACCCGGTTCTTGGCCAGATCGATTTTAATGCCCAGGTTTTCCAGATTGCTGCAGATCAGATCCCGCATACCGATGTCATTTTCCCCGACACCTGCCGTGAAGATAATGGCATCCACGCCGTTCATTTCAGCAATATAAGCGCCAATGTAGAACCGTACTTTGTGGGCAAAGACCTTCAGGGCCAGGATTGCTCTTTCATTTCCTTCTTCGGCTGCATTTTCCAGATCACGGAAGTCGCTGGATACGCCGGAAATTCCCAGAACGCCGGATTTTTTATTCAGGATATCGTTGGCTTCGCCGGGCTTCAGGCATTCCTTTTCTCTCATGAAAGTAACAATGGCCGGGTCGATGTCTCCGGAACGGGTTCCCATAACAAGACCTTCCAGCGGGGTGAATCCCATGGAGGTATCAATGCTCTTTCCGTTTTTAATTGCGGTAACGGAAGCTCCGTTGCCCAGATGGCAGGTAATCAGTTTCAGCTTGTCGATATCTTTGCCCATCATTTCTGCTGCTTTTTCTGCAACATATTTGTGGCTGGTTCCGTGGAAGCCATATCGACGAATTCCGTACTTTTCATAATATTCGTAGGGAATCGCATAAATATAGGATTCGGGGGGCATGGTCTGATGGAAAGCGGTATCAAAGACACCTACCATCGGCGTATTGGGCATCAGAGCCTTGCAGGCATCAATACCGGAAAGATTGGGGGGATTATGAAGAGGTGCCAGTTCCACACATTCTTCCAGGGCATTGATTACATCCGGAGTGATCAGCACAGAGGAAGCATATTTTTCTCCCGCATGAACGACCCGGTGGCCGACAGCACCAATTTCGTCCATGGAAGTTATGACGCCATGGTCCTTATCCATAATGGCTTCCAGAACATGACCAATAGCATCCGTATGATTGGCCATGGGAGTTTCCAACTTAAACTTTTCCTCATCTCCTACCTTCTCGTGGGTGATGATGGATCCGTCCAGACCGATTCTTTCAACCAGACCTTTGGCCATCAGGCTTTCTGTTTTCATATCCAGAACCTGATACTTCAGCGATGAACTGCCGCAGTTGATTACTAATACATTCATTAAAAATTTCCTCCATGTTTTATTATTTATGCATAAAAATGCAAATCAACAGTATTTCTATTATACTCCAAATCCGTGAATTTTCAAGAATTTTCCTAATTAATTCCCGATTAAATTTATTGGTATTTCTAATGTTCTCACAACTTTTCCTTATGGTAGTAAGGCCTTTGTACAAAATCGGATAGACCGTACCGATTCAGCCCCGCTGCCAGATTATAGACGTCCGATGCCAGGATGTCCATTTCCAGCAAAGGCAACAGCCGGTCTTGTTCCTGGATTTCCTTATTGATATTGGTTATCAGGGGAATCGAGGCCCCTTCCCCCTTCCGAATCATCTTGATCAGCTCCCGCCCCCGATCATTAAAGGCCAGAATCCGGCCATACAGGAGCTTTTCTTTCAGAATCTGATCCATCCGGCCCTTTGTCAGACCCATCAGACTCTGAAATAGCATTCGTTTGACACGGGTTTCGGCATATCGACGGCTCTTAACCTGCTGGATCAGAGATGGCAGATTCGGACTGGTTCTCATAAATTTGGCAAATCGGTTTTCCAAGCCTTCTCCAGCCGAATAGATTTCTGCCAGAGAGTTATCTTCCTGTTGCAGCAACCGGTAAAAGATCAAGGAGGCAAAATCCTCCAGAAATACGGGTCTCCCCGCCTCTTTCAGGATTTCTCCTGTCGCTTTCGGTATGTAGGGTTGGATGGGATCCCCTTCTTTCACCATATTCCTCAGACAGGTGGCACTGGCTAGGTCTCCAAAGGGAATTTCGTCATGGTACCCCGGGCCCTTTCTTTTTACCGCTGCCGGCTTTATGCTGCTTTTTGTCAGAATCAGATGCCTCAGATACTCGATGGCCAGGATATTATTGGGTTTATCCATCTGTTCTCCGAGTACAAGGCCCCCTGTTTCTTCCACCGCCCGCTGCCGGGCCGCACCGTAGGAAAGGCCTTCTTCCGAAGCACGCCGAAGGGCTTGTCGGTAGGATTCTTCTTCAAGAGCGGTGATTTCAGCTATTTTCCCCAGTACAGTCAGATCCGGTTCTTCCGCTCCGAAGGAAAGATGGGTCACCAAACCAAGCCCATTTAATATTTCTACAGCTCCCCGGGCAAACATGCCGGAATGATTGCAGGCAAAGGCAAAAGGCAGCTCCAAAACCAGATCTGCACCATTGATTACCGCCATTCGGCTTCGCTCCCATTTATTCACCATGGCCGGTTCTCCCCGCTGGAGAAAATTTCCGCTCATGACAGCCACGACAAAATCGGCCCCTGTTATCCTTCTGGTTTGTTCCAGCTGATACAGGTGGCCGTTATGAAATGGATTATATTCTGCTACTATTCCAGCAACCTTCATGGTTTTTCACTCCGCCAACAGGAAATCATTCCTTGATGTCCATCTGGGTATTGTAGGCCAGATCCTTTATTTCAGAGCGGTTGGCTGAGATGGTGCAGCTGATGGTGTCAAAGGTTTTTTCCACATTGCCCACCATGGTCATAAAATATTCGGCATTCATCAGTTCCATTTTCTCCTGGAAGTTGAACAGGATGCCGTCAATATAATCGAAGGTGCTCAGTTTCAGCTGTTTGGCTGTAGCCTCGGCAGTCCGGAGGATTTCTTCCGCCCGGGCTTTGGCCTTAAGAGTGATTTCATCGTTTTCCACCAGGATTTCCGATTGACGCCGGGCATCCTTCAGTACGGTTTCATATTCGCTCTTTGCTTCATCCAGAATGCGCTGCCGTTCGGATTTGATCCATTTGGCCTGTTCCATTTCTTCCGGAAGCTCCGCTCGGATTTCCTTGACGATCTCCAGAACCTCATCCGGATCCACCATGATCTTACCTGTCAGGATCAGACCCGTTCCGGTTTCCATGATTTCTTCCAATTCGTCCAACAATTCTAAAATCTTCATCACTTTACCCCCTGTTTTCTGAGAATCATATGATTAAGAACGGTTTCCGGTACCAGCCCCGAAACATCTCCGTTCAGGGAAAATACTTCCTTGATCATGCTGGAACTGATAAAAGAAAAATTCGGGTTTGTCATGAGGAATATGGTTTCTACATTTTTTTTATAAAGCCGGGCATTCATCTGGGCCATCTGAATCTCATATTCGAAGTCCATGGTAGCCCGGAGCCCCCGGACGACGATGTCAAATCCGTTGTTGTTCACATAATCGGCCAGCAAACCGGAGAAGGTTACGACTTTGATGTTCTGCATTTCCTTGATTTCCTGTTCGATCAGCCATTTCCGCTCTTCAATAGAGAAGTAGGGGATTTTCTGAGGATTGCCTATTACTCCTACTACCAGTTCATCGCAGAGATTGGCGGCCCGGCAGATCAGATCCAGATGGCCGTTGGTCAATGGATCAAAAGAGCCTGCATATAGTGCTTTTTTTCCCATGGTTATTCCTTTCATACTCAATAATTGCAACACTATTCTACCATAAGCCCCGAAGGGTGGCCATCTTAATTTTCACTTTTCCCGAATAAACTGATCCGGATAGTACCATATCGTTTTTCCTTGAACATGACATATTGGCCGATTTCTTCCTTCAGTTCTTCCCGGGCGCCCCTTTCAGCAGCGATGACCCCGTCATCCTGAAGCAGATCCAGCTCGCTGATCTTTCGGATGCAGTTTTCCAGGAGATCCTTTTGATAGGGAGGATCCAGCAGGATGATATCGACTTTTTCACGGATTCTTCCCAGATTATCGGCATAATCCCCTGCCAGCAAGATCCCCTGATCTTCTGCCCCGCAGTGCTTGATATTTTCCCGAATCAACGATATGCTTTCTCTGGAACGGTCGCAGAAATAACACCTGGCCGCCCCTCTGCTGATGGCTTCCAGACCCAGATTTCCCGTACCGGAAAAAAGGTCGATGACCACAGCATCCTCTGTATAGGGCTGCAGCATGTTGAATATGGCTTCCTTCACTTTATCGGTGGTGGGACGAATGGAATTGTCCCGGGGAGAAGATAATCTTCTGCCCTTCAATTTTCCGGCTATGATTCTCATGGTGTCTTTCCTTTCTGATTGGTACTGCAGCATTTATTCCTATAACTGAATCGAACCCTCCTCTTGCCAATTGAAAAGACGATTCAGTTCCTGAAGCAGTTCCTGGTGCTCCGGACTTATTAATTCAGGATCCCGTTCAAGAAGCAGAGATGCTTCTTCCCGGGCTTTTTCCATAATTGGCTGGTGTCGTAAGAGGTCGGCTATTTTTAAATTCGGAAGGCCGTGCTGCCTGGTGCCAAAAAATTCCCCCGGACCCCGAAGTTCCAAATCTTTTTCGGCAATGTAAAATCCGTCCCCGGATTCCGTCATGATTCTGACACGGGCTTCCGCAACCTTACTGCTGCCGCCGGCAATCAGCATGCAGGCAGATGGATGGGGTCCCCTTCCCACCCGGCCCCGGAGCTGATGGAGCTGGGCAAGGCCGAATCGCTCAGCATTTTCGACGATCATCACCGTCGCATTGGGCACATTGACTCCCACTTCGATGACCACCGTAGACACCAGGGCATGAATCCGTCCCTCGTAAAAGCCTTCCATAATACGGTTTTTTTCTTCTGTTTTCATACCACCGTGAAGCAGACCCACCTGGTGGGAGGGCCATTTCATCACCAGCTCTTCGTATACTTCTTCTGCTGACAGGCAGGAAACCTCTTCGGATTCCTGAATCAGGGGCGTTACAATATAGACCTGCCGTCCGGCTTGAATCTCTCTTTCGGCATATTCGTAAGCCTTCTCTCTCCTGTTGCTGTTGAGGCCATACGTCTTTACTGGTTTTCTTCCGGGAGGAAGTTCATTTACAATGGAAATATCCAAATCCCCATAGAGGATCACAGCCAGAGTTCTTGGTATGGGTGTTGCCGTCATCACCAGAACATCCGGCATCCACCCCTTCTCGGCCAGTCTGGATCGCTGGGCAACTCCAAAACGGTGTTGTTCATCTGTGACCACCAACCCCAGCTTATGAAATTCAACCCGATCCTGCAGGATGGCATGGGTTCCGGTTACCACATCAATGGTACCATCAGCCAGCCCTTCCAAGGTTTTTCTGCGCTCCGATGCGGTCAGCCCATTGCCCAGATAAGCCACCCGAATCCCGAAGGCGGAAAAATCCTTTGTCAGGCTTTCCAGATGCTGTCGGGCAAGAATCTCCGTCGGGGCCATGAAAGCAGCCTGAAATCCGCTGTTTACGGCCTTCCAGATGGCTGCTTCCGCCAGTACCGTCTTGCCCGAACCCACATCTCCCTGAAGGAGTCGGTTCATAGGGTATCCGCTTTCCATATCCAGATAGATTTCATTGAGCGCTTTCTTCTGGGCCTCCGTCATGGAAAAAGGCAGGGAATGGAAGAAGGGTTCCCCATCTGCTGTTTTTTTAATGGATTCATCGAATTTTCGCTGGTCTCTGGTTTTTTTTAAAGTCGTAAGTCCCAGCTGGAGAAGAAATAATTCTTCAAAGATCAGTCGGTATCGCCCTTCTTTCAGCGGGTCTCTGCCCGGCGGCAGATGAAGGGCTTCCAAGGCATACCGATGGCTGCAAAGCCGTTGTCTTTCCCGGCATTCTGCCGGCAGAACCTCCGGCAGATCTGAAATATCCGAAAGGGCTGCCCGGGTCCATTTCCGGATATCCTTCTGGGAAAGGCCTGCAGCCAGAGGATACAGGGGCAGGATACCCGGTGGTTCCTCTTGAACTGCCTCCGAAAATTCAGGATGAATCATCTGCAAACCAGTTAAGGAAAGGGTAACCCGACCGTAAAAATCATACAGACGGCCCTTTTTAAATAAACCGGTCAAATAACGGGCATTAAAAAAAACCACCTCCAGGATGCCGGTGGCATCTTCCACCTGGAGACGGATCGGCTGTTTTTTCCCCGGATAAGGATTGCCGGAAGAAAGCCGGATAATTTTACCCCGAATCTGGAAATCCTGATCTTTATGCAACTGGCCAATGGGAGTAAAGGCTGTCCGATCCTGATATGATCTGGGATAATGTTCCAGCAACTCCCGGACAGATCCGATTCCGATCCGTTTCAGGGCCTCTGCCTTTTTGGGTCCCACGCCGGTCAGCTTCCGAACATCTGTGCTGCCTGTGATCATCGACGAACCTCTATATTCCTCTTTGCCACTTGCTTGGATACCATACCGGTGACAATGACCGCCACGCTGTTCAGGTCGATGTCCGTATATTGTTTAACCCTTTCCTGGATGCTGTCCAGAAGCTGGTTCGTGACGGCACCGATGCTGGTGCCGAACCGAATCACAACATAGACCCGGATATCGATTCCCTTCTGCCCGTTGGTGATTTCCAAATGATTCATCTCATCCTGACCACCGATTCGGGATACCAGTCCGGGGACCTTTCCCTTGTGAGAAGAGATCCAGACCCGGCCTTTCAGCTTTCTGACTTCTTCCAGTATGATCCGGCCGATAACCGGTTTTTCTATGGTGATGGTTCCTTCTTCTGTTTCTATCTTATGAAGCAATGATGGCCACCCTTCCTTTTCATCCTTTTCAACTATTTTAACACATAAAAAAAAGACCTGCAATGCAGGTCTTTCGCTTATTGGTTTAGATGGCACGGTTTACTTTGTTCGATCGGATGCATCTTGTACAAACATTAGCTCTTCGAACACTTCCGTTTTCAAGAACTCTGACTGTCTGAATGTTTGCATTCCACTTTCTTCTAGTGTGTCTGTTGGAATGGGATACACTATTGCCGGAAACCTGGCCTTTACCACAAATTTCACATTTTCTTGACATCTGCCGCACCTCCTTTATATCTTAAGCTATTCGCTGTTTATCCTTAAGTGATGGAATTGATTCGAACAATCGATATTATACCACAGGTAACGCAAATAACACAAGAATTTTTTTTATTATTATTAAATTAACTGCGAAGGATCAATTCGCCTCTTTCCGCTGTTGCTTTCAGGTCGATGAAACGCTGATTCCTGCTGCCCCGGAAAGGGATGGACAAATCCTTCTGATCCTCCAGAAAAGGCCCGTCGATCAAGTAGTCCAATTGCTCCAGCAGACTTCCCACCGCCGGTACATCCTTTTTCTTTTCCTGAAGTTCTTCTAAAGTATATCCGGTAAAGGAAAGAATGTCCAGGTCCGGATTGATTTTTCGGATTCCCAGGGCCAGCTGATAAAAGGCCTCCGGTTGACAAAAGGGTTCTCCTCCGCTGAAGGTAACGCCGGATACCAGTGGATTGGCGGCAACCGCTTCCAGAATCTTTTCCGAAGAGCAGAGATAACCACCTTCGAAGTCGTGGGTCCCCGGGTTATGGCATCCAGGGCACCGGTGAGGGCATCCCTGGGAAAAGACCACGAACCGGATACCTGGGCCGTCTACAATGGATTCTCTGATGACTCCGGCAATCCGCAGATTATTCCCCTCCATTAGAGAACCTCAAAGCCTTCTTGAGTCACGTGGGTAACCCGATCCTTTTCTTCCTTGGATTTGGCATCGTTCCAGTGATCCATGGTTCCCACCAGATAGCCGGTGATACGTCGGATCCGTTCGAATCCCATATCCCCTGAATCTTCTTTTCGTTTGCACTGGGGGCACTCATTGTCGATGATTCCCGTATATCCGCAGACCGGATCCCGGTCCACCGGGTGATTGATGGAGCCGTAACCAATACCGCTTTCCTTCATGCAGCGAACGATCCGCTCGAAGGCATCCAGATTTTTCTGGGGATCTCCGTCCAGCTCCACATAGGTAATATGCCCCGCATTGGTAAGGGCATGGTATGGGGCTTCCAGGCGGATCTTATCAAAAGCAGAGATGGGGAAATATACAGGTATATGAAAGGAGTTGGTGTAATAATCCCGATCCGTGACTCCTTCAATGATACCGAATTTCTTTTTGTCCAGCCGGACGAAACGGCCGGAAAGCCCTTCTGCCGGAGTCGCAATCAGCGTATAATTGAATCCGGTGGCTGCTGATAACTCGTCCACCTTCTTTTTCATATAGCCCACAATATTGAGTCCCAGATTCTGAGCTTCCTGGCTTTCTCCGTGATGCTTGCCGATCAGGGCCTTCAGAGCTTCTGCCAGACCGATGAAACCGACGGTCAGGGTCCCGTGCTTCAGAACCTCCCCAACGGTGTCATTTGGGCCCAGCTTATCTGAATCAAGCCATATGCCCTGCCCCATCAGGAAGGGGTAATTCTTGACCTTTTTGGCCGCTTGAATGTTATACCGTTCCATCAACTGATTCGTGACTACTCCCATTTGACGATCCAGCTCGTCAAAGAACAATTCCAGGTTGCCATTAGCTTTGATGGCGATTCTCGGCAAATTAATGGAAGTGAAACTCAAATTCCCACGGCCGCTGACAACTTCTCTCTTGGGATCATGAACATTACCGATGACCCTGGTACGGCAGCCCATATAGGCCACTTCTGTTTCCGGATTACCCGGCTGATAGAATTTTGCATTGAAGGGGGCATCAATAAAGGAAAAATTGGGGAACAGACGCTTTGCCGATACCCGCATGGCTAATTTAAATAAATCATAGTTGGGATCCTGTGGATTATAATTGACTCCCTCTTTAACCCGGAAGATATGAATGGGGAAAATGGCCGTTTCACCATTGCCCAGTCCGGCTTCCGTTGCAAGAAGAATGTTTTCGATGATCAGCCGTCCCTCGGGGGAAGTGTCCAGCCCATAATTAATGGAACTGAAGGGAATCTGGGCGCCAGCCCTGGAATGCATCGTGTTCAGATTATGAACGAAGGCTTCCATGGCCTGATAGGTAGCCCGCCGAATCTCCTGATCCGCATATTTCTTCGCCCGCTGCTGGAGCTTGGCGATATCCTTTTCCTCCACCATTCCTGCCAGCCGGACAGCCTCTTCTTCCCGGTAGGCTTCATCCTGCTCCATGGTGGGCTTCAGTCCGGTTTCCTCTTCGATGGTTTTGCCCATGGCCCGAACCTTTTCCAACCCGTCTTCCACGTCATACAACAGGTTGATCATTTTTCCAAGGTTGGTCCAATACAATTTCTTATAAGATTTTTTAACTCCGTCTGCCATTCCGTAATCGAAGTTGGGAATGCTCTGTCCCCCGTGCTGGTCATTCTGATTGGACTGAATCGCAATGCAGGCCAGGGCGGAATAGCTCTGGATATCATTGGGCTCCCGCAAGTATCCGTGACCGGTGGAAAAGCCCCCTTTGAAAAGTTTCTGGATATCAATCTGGCAGCAGGTGGTGGTCAGGGTCAGGAAATCCAGGTCATGGATATGAATGTCCCCGGCTGCATGGGCTGCTGAGTGGGCTGGATTGAGAACAAACATTTCATAAAACTGCTTCGCCCCTTCCGAACCGTATTTCAGCATAGTGCCCATAGCGGTATCTCCGTCTATGTTGGCATTTTCCCGTTTGATGTCATTTTCCGATGCGTCCTTGAAGGTAAGGTCTTCAAAGATTTTCATCAGCCGCATGTTCATTTCCCGGACTCTGGTCCGTTCCGCCCGGTACAGGATAAACTCCTTGGCCGTTCGGGCATGACCATTTTCAATCAGGATTTTTTCCACGGCGTCCTGTATTTCTTCTACCGTTGGCGTTTCCTTCTTTTTTACTTCCGTCAGATACAGTTCTACCTGTCTGGCCAGATACAGGGCCATTTCCCGGTCATTACCCCCCAGAACCTGAGCAGCTTTATAGATGGCGTCTGCAATTTTATCGATGTTGAATGATGCCCGACGCCCGTCCCTCTTGATGATTGCCTGTATCTGATTCATACCGTACCTCCCTAAAGCCTTAAATTAGAATGATTGCGAATTCAGTCTACATTTATGCTCCCGTTTTCACGAGTACACTACATGTAGTATAAAGTATATAAATTATAACCCCTGTCATAAAAAAGTCAATAACCGACCCTTATAATTTTCAGTACTATTTTGTCATGAAAAACCTTGCACGGTTATGCTACATAATGTTGTTATTGTTAACTACCGTGTCAAAAAAATCAGGTCAATAAAAAAACAGCCTCGAAGGGCTGCTCTTTCTGCAGGTATTCTGCTAAAATTCATCTTTTATTTGTTGTGAACTTTCTCGTAATATTCTGATCGGAGCAGGGACATGATGTTCAAATCATAGAACCTGCCATTTTTCTTGGCACCATTTCGAGCTACTCCCTCATAAACAAATCCCAGTTTCATATAAAGCCGGGATGCCGGATCATTTCCGGTAAAGTGATCCAGAGTCACCCGTTCCGTATGAAGCTGAATGAAGCAGTGCTCCAGGATCAGACGCATGGCCTCTTCCCCATATCCATGGTTTCTCAGTTCTTCCGGTCCGATATAGATCCGGGTGATGTCCAGGGAATCGTTGTGGCGATCGATCCGGCTGATGATGATCCGGCCGATGATCTGATCCTCACTATCATAATTTTTCAGCAGGATGGTGAACTGAAGCTTGGAAGGATCCTCTTCCCAAAGAATATATTCCCGAACGATCTCCTCATAATTCCGATCCTCATCGATGCTGAAAAATTCAGTAACGGAGGGCTGGGTCTCCCATTGGGCAAAAGGTATACAGTCCTGGAAACGGGTAGGACGAATGTTTAGATTTTTTGATTCCATTGCGATAGACCTCCGTATCAGTTCTTAAGATTTTATGAAATCAATTCAATAATGGCTTCATATATGGTATTATTATATAGCATTTTCAGAGCGAATAAAAGTCACTTTACGAAATAAACCCCAGAAAGGTCGAACCAACAGATGAAAAAACATCTTATATTAATAGTAATCCTACTTCTTATGATGACCCTTCTTCCGGGCTGTGATGCCCTCCCGGAGGACCCGGGGGAAACCAATGAGGCCAGAGTCAGGATTCAAGAGGAGTACGACGCCCTCCTCCAGGCTTCTTCGGAATTTTACACCATGGAGGACTATGCCCATTACCTGCTGAAATGGGCAGCAGAAAAAAAGATACGAGCTTCCTATGACGACACGGGAAACGTTATCATGTCCAGAACCCCCAGCGAAGGGTATTCCAGCCAGAATTCCCTGAACGTTTCCGTACCCCTGAACCTGAAAGATATTGAAAAGAATGGTCTGGCCGCTGCTACAGCCCTGACCTTTCTGGATACGGCAACGGAAAACAATTTTATGAGGCTGATCTTCACCAACAATGAAGATCCGGATCACCCGGGAGCTGAGGGACTGAACAAACGGTTTCTCAACGCTGCCAATCACATTATCCTTCAGTGGGAGGACCAGGGTTCCGTGGACGAACTTTCCATTCGTACCGGCGGAGCTGGCTATACCCGCTACAGCATCACAAAGGATATCAAAAGGATTCCTGCTACTTATCCCATTGCTTACACCATATCCATCAGCGGCCTTGAGGGAGGGGACACCTCCGACCTGCAATCCAGAAAGGCCAATCCGGTTAAAATCCTGGGGGATCTTCTGGCCCGCTGGAAATCAGAAGGAATCTTATTTGAGCTGGCTTCCTTTACCTGTGGTGCTGAGGAAGGCCGTTATCCCGATTCTGCCTCCCTGACCGTTCTATTAAATGACAACGATGTCCGTCGGTTTCTGGCAGCTGGAGAACAGGCAAAGGAAGAATTTATTGATGATTACTCGGACCGGGAGCCGGATGCCCGGTTCCTGATTGAAGAAGCCCAAAGGCCCGGAATGGTATTGGATCCTCCATCAGGTGACAGCATCGTCAGCCTCATGTATACCCTTGTAAACGGAGTGGTGGAGAGAGACGAAGATACCGGAGATATTCTGATGTTTTCCCAGATGGAGAAAGTCCAGACCTCCGACAGTTTTTTTGTTTTGGAAATCGGAGGCCGCTTCCTGGAGGAAGAAGCCCATGTCCATTTTTCTGAGATGTTGGGAATCATTGCCGGCCTTTCAGAAGTGAACCATGAACAGATCAGTATTTACCCTGCCTGGTCCACAGAGGAAACCAGTCCATTGATGGTTTCCCTGAAGGTGGCGGCAAGTCACCTCGGTCTGGAAATACAATCCTATCGTGATTTTCACTTTGATGAAGCGTCCCTCTTCAGCCGTTATGAAAACCTGGGGGATGTCATTTCCATCCCCTTCCAGGATTCCAATGCGGAGACAGTTCTGGCCCTCTTAAAAGAAGGAGTAAAAATAAAGGAGCCGACAGGCGACTCCTCTTCCTAAATATAATCGATGATTCTTTCGGCGAAATTCCTGGCGTGATCTTCTATGCCGGGAATTTTTAATACGCTTTTCGGATTATTGGCTGTTTCCATCAGACAGAATTCCGGAGGCAGCACAAAGGCCTTGTTCATATTGATGCCGCTGATCAGCTGTTGGGCAAGGATGTCTCCGCCGCTGTAGCCGGAAACGATGATGGAAAAAATCCGTTTATCCGAAAAATCATTGTTCCGGAACAAAGCGGTCAGCCGGTTGACAAAAGCCGCCATATTGGCACTGATTGCATCGTTGTAATTGGGGCAGAGCATCAGCAGCCCGTCACATTTCAGAATGCCGGGATACACCCGGTCCACGATGACTCCACCGTAAACGCAGCTTCCCCGTTCCCCATAATGAAGACACGTGTCATAGGGGCAGCCGATGCAGTCATAGATTTCCCCGTTTAGCAGGGATATCTCCTCAATCTCCAGGTTTTCTGCCTTCTCCAGCTCCTTCCGGACCAGGGACCATAAAAGCAATGTATTGGAGCTTTTGCTGCTGCTGGAATGGAGAACCAGCAGCTTTGATCCCGCTTTTCTTTCATGGCGATAATCCAGAATCCTCCGAATCAATTGTCTGCCGGAAAGGATGTAGGCATTGTAATGATCGGTCTCCAGATTTTTCGCGATGATGTTGTAGTTCTCCAGGGAACCGGTTCCTTCCACCAGGGGCTTGCCCACAAAGGTGCAGCCCTGCATATTGGCCCCCAATACCACTTCCCTGGCAACGGATTTGGTATACAGTTCGCTGTCTCCGTCAACGATGATTCCGGCAACAGACCCTTGGAACATTCCATGGCTCAGCCGGATCTTTTTCAGCATGGCATATAGTTCCAGGTTGATTCCCGATTCCCCCAGGGATATGGCAAACAAAATCCTTTTGTGGGTCAGGTCCGTCTGTTCCAGTTCCTCAATGGTATGGATCATTTCGACAGAAATTCCGGCGGTGCTGCTTTCTACTATGGCGCTCAGCCTTTTTTCCTTCCGTTTTTCCCGGCAGGCTGGCTTGATGATCATCAGGGTTTCCATCCACTCCTCCTTGTCCTAACGAAGTTGCTACAGCTGACACAAATGAAGGTAGGCCTGTTCAATCCTTTCATACAGTTCCTTTGGCAGAGGAAGGTTCTCCACCTCTGTCTGACCATCTACCAATCGGTTCTTGGCCCCCAGAAAAGCCCCGTTATCCCCTTCCCCCAGGTAAAATGAACTGTAATGCCACTTCCCCTGTAGTGCATTCAGTATAGACAGGACACCGGAGGAATAGGCGGGAGCGATGTAGGGCTTAAACCCCAGTTCCCGGGTCCTCAGATTGGATTCGATGGTCAGACGGGTTAGCTCCAAGGATAAATCCGGATTATAATTCTCCACGGAATCCGCCACTACCAGATCATTTCCATGGGGTCCGAAGACCCGGCCTTCCTGGAGAAATTGATGAAAACGGGGATCCTTCCCTGCATAATAGACCGCCCGGCTGTTCATGACTCCAAGTCCGTAACCCCGAATCTGTCCGGGCTGAAGACCAGAGGCTGTCAAAGCAGCTTTACACAAGGGATCCACCGGATCGGAAACCACCCCGAAAAGCCCCTTAAAGCCCTGATTCCCTGCCATTTTAGCGAAATGCTCCACCAGGGGCTTGTTGGCCTGATACTGGGCCATTCGAACCTCTGTCACCTTTTCTCCTGCTGCCGGCGTTGCCCGGGATGCACAGAATAAAAACACGTCTCCCTGAAACAGTTCTTCCTCTTTCAGGATGCGAACCTTCGGCAGCGCATTTTCTTCAAAGGCCCAGGAAATCTGATTCATTTCCTGTTCATACCGCTTCATCATTTCCATGCTGATGTCATAGATCCCGATTTCTCCGATCAGCCCGCCCCCCAGGGTTTTAAGGCCGGTAAGCAAGGTACCTCCCACATCACCCAAAGCAAGAAGATGAACAGTCGGTTTCCGGTCCATGGGAATATTCCACCCCGGCAGGTAAAGATTGTCCATTGCCCTTCCGGGTTTTCGTATTAATTCAGAGAGATATTTCATAGCATTCCTTTCCTTGCCGTATTTTTCAGCCGGATCAGCTTTTCAATGTCATTGGTGAGGAAAATAGACGGCGCCAGATTCTGATCATAGGCCATACAAGAGCCGATGTCCGGGCATTTTGGCGAGAGTATCGCCTCCCCTATCCGGTTCAGGGTCAGATTTTTCTGGAACAGCTCCTGATATTCTTCCTCCAGGGCGTACAGGATTTCCCGGGCGTTTTTCAGGCATTCCATGGAGAAGTCGTATACCCGATCCTGGGGCACGTCATTCATAAAGGTCGGTGACACGTAAGGCATGATGAGATTGATGGAATTGATCAGCCCGGAATCCTGACTTCTGCCGGACCGTTCCACACTGTCCCCCCCGATAAAAGGATACATGGTGGACTCCAGGAACCACACCCGCAGATTGGGGACAAAATAGGCGCTGGACACGTCTCTTCCCTGAACCGTCATCAAGTCCTTTCCCCGGCCAGACAGGATGCCCACCACGATTTTCTTGATATCCACCCCTTCTGCCTTAAACATGGGATCCAACTCCCGGATCCGATACCCCTTATGCAGCAGATCGTCCGCCAGGATCACTCCCCGGTCGAAGGATTTCAGAATCCTGACCTGATTGATCAATTTGGAGTAGTTGGGGTATTCCTTGATGGTAAAACTCCGGATTTCCGGGTCGAAATACTTCTCTGTATGGAGGGTCTTGGTCACCGTATTGGGCACGGCAAATCCATTCAGAATCTTGCCGAAGGGAACGCACATCAAATCCCCCAGAACCCGGCGGACCTGGGGCTCCTTGGGCACCTGGTTCATTTCCGTGATCATGCCGATGAGCTTGTGATGGATGATTTCCTGGTTCACCGAAAGGATCAGGGTTTCCGGATACATCATGGTCAGTGATTTCTGCAGATTCTTATGAGCCCGGTCGATCACCTTCAGGATGTTCTCATTTTGGTTAAAAGGATACTTGATCCGGGACTCCATGTTCTGGATCACCACCACCGGAAACTTCATATCCACGGTAAAAATCACATCATCCTTCAGGGTGTCCTCCACCCTTTTAAAACCCTGTCTTTTTAAGGCTTCGAGCATCTGCTCCGACAGTTCCTTGTTTCCGTGGGGATGATAAATCGCATAAGTAAAATCATCCTTCAGACAGTCAGCCAGGGTTTCGCTGATCAGCAATTGCAGCGGATCCCGGATCGTGGAATCGTTGTCGTGATAAAGGCCTCCGATCAGTACCCGCTTTCCGATTCCCTCTTCCCGCAGGTGAGCGGCCACCGTCTGATTCTGAAATTCCTGATAAAGATCCACGGTTTCCACCAGAGAAAAAGCAGACATCCCGACGATTTTATCCTTCTTTTCTCCGTCCCGAATCAGAATCCCCAAAGTTCCCTTCCCTTTGAGGTAGGCCAGGATCTCACTGATTCCCTTCCGTCCCTTCAGCAGGCTGTGGGTCAGTTCCTGAATCAGTTCTTCCTGCTCAAAGTCCACCTTTTCAATCCGTATCCCCTTTGTCAGAACGATGCTCTTGTACTGGGGCTCCCGAAGATAAAGGCTGTTGTCGTAGATATAGTTCTGGGCTACCGCATCGATGAGATTGGAGATATCCCGGTTCAAATCGATGTTTTCCCGGATTCTGGTTGAACTGATGTCCTCCAGATGGGTGGGGAGCCTCAACTCAGTCACATCGGCGATCAGAGCGGAATAGTCCTGGGTAAACTCCTCTATTCCCTCTGCAATGCTGCTTCGCAGGAAGACGATATGCTTGAAATGATGAATACTGTCCGGCTCCGGCTCCCTTTTATAGGAAGAGGCATTGGCAATGACATCACTGCCTACAACAATATGAATGTCCTTTCCTGGAAAAAGACTTTTCAGGTTTGTTAAATCTCTGGGATTGCTCAGATTGATCTGGATTTCGTCCGGTATTACGTACACATCCCCTTCGTTGGCCACCGACATGGTGATGATCCGGCGCCGAACTCTTCTGGGCTGGGTCTTTTTAGACCAGGAAAATTCATCGATAGCCAGATAGACTTCGAAGCCCAATTTTTTGATTTCCTGAACGATTCCCTTATGGCTGAGGGAGAAGGGATCGAAGGTCCCGGGGAAAAAGGCAATTTTCTGATTTTCCGGATAGTGGAAGCCACCCTGAATCATGGAGTAATCGGAAATGAACCGGTAGATGTGGTTCAGAGACGCAGCACTGTTGAAAAACTCCAATTGGGATTCTTCCTGTTCGGTGATCAGGGTCAGCATCTTTTTATACAGCAGTCGGAAAATCGTGTTTTTTTCTTCCGGGGGCATCTTTTGAGTTCCGAAGATGTATTTTCCGATGACATGGAAGGCCTCCTGGCTCACCAGGGGATCGTAATTGGCCAGTCCTCTCAGCAGCAGTCCCGTTAAAATCTCGCGACGCTTCACAAAGGCCCGGTCATCTTCATGGAATCGATTTCGGTAGACCGGATACTTGGTCAGCAGGATGCCGATGGTATTGAGGGTAACAGAGGCGATTCGCTCGTTCCGGCTTTCCAGCAGCCTTCCCAGCTGAGCAATCATTTCATCCAGTTCGTTGGGATGCAGGAAAAGGGCTATTTCGCCCAAATATTCGGGAATGTATTTGGAAAACTGGTATTCCCCGATTTCCAAACCCTTGGTCAGCTCGATGACGATTTCATTTCGCTGATCCAGAGTCAGCAGACTGATGACATATTTCAGTCCCGCTCCCGCCGAATGGCGAACGGTGACCCGCTCACTGACCTTCAGCAGGTTGGAAAGATGGGTAGCGATATGGAGCTTTTCTTCCCGCCGGCCCATCCGGAGCCGATCCAGCAAATATTCGATATTGACCGCTTTGATGACCCAGGGGGTTCCTACCTTCAGGTTTTCCAAAAATAGGTCTGAGGTGGATTCTCCGGCCCCGTATAACAGGTTCCAGTACCGTTCCAGTTCTTGGGGCTCATAGCCCAGCATGTTCAGGGTCCGGTACCGAAGATAGATGCTGCTGATATAATCCGCCGGCAGATCCGTGACCGTGCGGATGATTTCTTCCCGGATATCAGCGGGTATGGATGGGGTGGGAAAGCTTCGGACGTAATACTCCAGCACTCGCAGTATTCCCAGGTGGATTTCTTCGGATTTTTTATGTTTGGTGCTGAAGCAAAACTCCAGCAAGACCCGCTGTTCCCTGTCGGTGCAGGCATCAAAGGGGAGATAAAGCATGGAATCCAGAAGAATGAAAGCCGTTGCATCATCCAGGATGCAGCATTTATAGAAGCCGACGATCAGTTCCAGATATTTTCTTTTATCTTCCTCCGATACCCGGCTCAGCATCGAGTTGATGATGATCTTCCAGGTATATCCGATCCATCTCTTGTGATTCTCCGTAATCTTATGCTCCGGAAAAATGATCCGGTTGAAATAGTCGTTGCAAAGTTCCAGGGCAGTAATCTCGCTGCCGATCTTATCCACCCCATGAGGCAACTCCTTCCGGTATTCCTCATCAAAGTGTACCATGATGATGCCCATCAGTTCTGCCGCCAGCCGCCTTATATCCCCTTCCCGGTGCATCAGCAGTTCATACAGGTAATTCATGGTCATCAGCTTTTGTCGCTGAGTCATATAAGTGGAGTATTCATAAAAAATATTGATATAAGCCCGAATCTGCTTCCACTGTTTTTCTGACCGGGCTGCTTCCAGCAGATCTCCGAACTCTACTTCATCATTGAAAATCTTCATGAGGGAAATATTGTGTTCGATTGCCAGATCCTTCAGACGGTTGATTGCCTCCGTGCTGTTGAGCAGGGGTTCGAATTTCTTCTGTGAAGGCCGGTATACCGGATCGGTGAGATCCGTACTGATTCCCAGCCGCTCCATGTAATCTTCGAAATCCTTCAGTTTGGAGTAAACCCGCTGATATCGCCTTTTTTTTGCTTCATCCACATTGTCCAGCTTGTTCAGAATCACATCGAAGGAATCCTTCAGGGTATAAATACGGATGATTTCACGGCCGGATGCATCTCTGCTTCCCTTCACCCGGAAATCCGCATAAATCAGAACCAGAGACTCGGCGGAAAGATTTTCCAGTTCCAGATCCCAGGTGGAATGGTTGGTGGCGATATGGCCGATGGTGGGCATATCGTTGGTTTTAAAAAACAAATCCGTATAATAATAGTGAAGATAGGGGATCCGTTCGTATTCCGTATCTTTGCAGCCAAACTTCCCGATGTCGTGGCCTGCTGCAGCACCGGAAACCAGGGCCTTGTCGATGGGCACCCCGGCCTGGCTCAGCTGTCGGCTGATATTAACAGCGATCCGGTGGACCCCATTGATATGGCCAATGATGTTGTATCCGGTATTTTCTCCGTAAAGGAGCATGAATTCATTGATATAGTGGTGTTTCCAGTATCGGGACAGTTTTTCATATTCCCATCGTCCGTGGCAGGATCCCACTTCCTCCGGCTCCAGGAATTGGATGATTTCTTCCTGTCCCTTGACCTGGTATCCCGGCAGATGGATAAAAGTCCGGGCCGTTTGAAAAATGATATTTCTTGCCAGTTTCCGTTCTCTGGATTCCTGAAATTCCTTTCCTTCCGGAAACAGCTGGCTCAGAGTCCCATCCAGAATATATCGGATCCAGCCCTCTTCCGGTTCTTCCGAAATCCTTTTCAGCAATGGAAAAAGAGCCAGCAGCAGATCATCGCAGCGGATCTGTTTATCTGGCTCAAAGCTCCGGAATCCTTCCTCCAGCACATGACCGGACAGGTAATCCTGCATCTGTTTTTTTGTAACATTGTTTGCCTTCAGAAAATGCCTGTTCAGCAAGTCCCGTTCCACCAGCAGGGCCGGATTCAGATTCATATAGTTTCCTCCGTCAACTCCTTAATACTCTCTTCTCTTTCCGAATTCTGCCGATTCCACCCAATCCTCCGGACTGGTCAGGGCCATGACGATTTCGTCCAGGATGTTGTGGTGATTCATTTCCTCCTTGATGAGGAATTCAAACAGCTCCTTGTCAGCATCGGTCTTTGCTTCCTTGAAGTGTGCCCGATACAGGTCGATGCTCTGCTTTTCATTTTCCAACGCTTCTTTATAGACATTCAGCTGGGTTGGAAGCTGATGCAGTCCCTGGATCACCCCCCGCTGTTCACTAAATATATTCAGAGTTTTATCCAGAGTTCCGTTGTCAATCAAGCTGTAGTCAGTCTTTCGCTGGAACCTGCTTTTCAGGATTTCCCGATGCTTGATCTCATCTTCTGCCATCATGATGAAAATCAGCTCCAAAGGGGTGTCTTTATGGGTTTCAGCCTGATGCTTGTAGTAGGAAGCCCCCTTTTCTTCCATCTGTATGGCCATTTCCAGATTGTTCATCCTATCCCTTCCTTTCTCTGTTCCTGAAGGAAGAATGTTCCCTCAGTCTTTATCCTCTACCTCTTCCAGCAGAATCCGCTTCTGGAAGGATCCCCTGGCTTCTCGCTTTATCAGCCTCAGATAATCAATATGCATCGGTTCATAATCTTTTAGTTTGACCAGACAATCCAGGACCTCATAAATATCGGCGATTTCTTCTTCATTGTTGCTTACCCGGTATTCCTCGATTTCCTCTACGATTTTATCCATCAGAGCCTGTTCGTATTCGTCCTCATTCAGGGTTCGGGATACCTGTTTTCGTCCACTTTCTTCGATCAGCTCAGGAACCCGGTCCCGGACCAGTTTGTTGTACTTCATTTTCAATCGGTTCACCTCCTGTCTTATCTATTATTATATAAGAATCCGAAAAAGTTACAAGCCAAAATCTGATGAAAACCGGCATTGGCCGGTTCCCCTTGTCAGGGAGCTTTCTTCCCTAAGGTATTCTTATAGAATTCCAGTACCAGTATGGGCACGAAAGCCAGGGCCAGGCCGATTCCGTAAAGCTGTCCGGTCAAGGGAATCAAACCGAAAGCAGCCTGAACCGGTGGAACGAACAAGACCAGCATAACCAAAGACAAAGAAATCAGCGTGGCACCGTTCAGTGTCTTATTGGTGAATATGCCGGTTCGGATCAGGGACAGAGGCGATCTCATGTTAAAGGCATGGAAGGTCTGAGATAAGGCCAGAACCATAAAGGCCATCGTTCTTGCCCCTTCCAGTTCTCCGGTAAGGTCCCAGGCCAGCATGAATCCGGCCAGGGTAAGAGCCCCGAACATAAATCCCTGAAGCACGATCCGGAGCCCGTAACCATGGGCAAAAATCCCTTCCTCTTTAGGCTTGGGTTTCTGCTTCATCACATCATCTCGGATGGGCTCCATCCCCAGGGCGATGGCCGGAAGGCTGTCCGTAATCAAGTTGATCCAGAGGAGGTGGATTGCTAAAAAGGGAGATACTTGCCAAATAACCATGGCTGCCAGTACGATCAATACTTCCCCAATGTTGGTTCCTAAAAGAAATCCGACGGTATGACGGATGTTCTCGTAAATTCCCCTTCCTTCCCGCACTGCATCAACAATGGTGGCGAAATTGTCATCGGACAGAATCATATCCGATGCTCCCTTGGCTACATCTGTTCCGGTGATTCCCATGGCACAGCCGATATCCGCCGCTTTCAGAGCGGGAGCATCATTGACGCCATCCCCGGTCATGGAGACCACCGCCCCCTTCTTCTGCCAGGCCCGGATGATTCGGATTTTATCCTCCGGAGATACCCGGGCATAGACGGATATTCCTTCCACTTGTTCCGCCAGCTGGTCTTCCGACATTTCTGAAAGCTCTGCACCGGAAACAGCCCGATCCCCCTCCTTCAGGATTCCCAGTTCCCTGGCGATTGCCGAGGCAGTCAGAACATGGTCACCAGTGATCATGACAGCCCGGATTCCGGCTTCTCCGCATAAAGCCACCGCCTCTGCGGCTTCCGGTCTGGGAGGATCGATCATGCCGAAGAGACCTTTGAACTCCAGGTTGCTTTCCAATTCACCGGAAGTCATAGAAGGATCATAATCTTCGATTTCCTTCATGCCCAGGGCCAGAACCCGGAGAGCCTGAAGACTCATATCCCGGTTGGCCTGATGGCCACCTTCCAAATTTCCTGAACTACAGCGGTCTGCCAGGATATCAAATGCGCCCTTGACAATAACGATGATTTTTCCATCCATTTTATGGATGGATGCCATCATCTTTCGGTCGGAATCAAAGGGCAGGGTCCCCAGCCTGGGATATTGTTCCATGGCCTGGTCCTTGCGGATTCCTCTTCTCTCTCCTTCCAGAAGGATGGAAGTTTCCGTAGGATCGCCGATTCCGGCCATATCCCCTTCGTCGGTAATGAGTACTTTTCCTTCGGAGCAGAGGGCACCCCACAGCAAAAGCATCTTCGCCTCGGAGGAAATATCCCCCTCCATGGATACCAGTTCATTAGAACTTGCGGAAAAAAGGTGGGTCAAGGTCATTCGGTTCTGAGTCAGGGTTCCTGTTTTATCCGAGCAGATTACCGACGTGCTTCCCAAGGTTTCCACTGCCGGCAATTTCCGGATGATGGCATTCTTCTTAACCATTTTCTGAACACCTATGGCCAGTACAACGGTTACAATAGCCGGAAGGCCCTCCGGTATAGCAGATACAGCAAGGGCAACGGCAATCATGAAAATGTCGATGATGGCCATTCCGCTCAGTGCTCCAATGGCAAATATGACAAGGCAGATTCCCATCGCCAGAAAACCAATTAATTTACCCAGTTTTTCAAGTTTGAGCTGCAATGGAGTCCTGGTATCCGGGGATCCGGCTATCAGCTCTGCAATCTTGCCAATTTCAGTGCCCATACCCGTGGCTGTTACGACGGCCTTGGCCGTACCGTAGGTGACGCTGCATCCGGCATAGACCATATTGGTCCGGTCTCCCAGGGGAATGTTTCCCTTTTCCAGGGTGCCGGCCCGTTTTTCTTCCGGTTCCGATTCTCCCGTCAAGGCGGATTCCTCTGTTTTTAGGCTGCTGGACTGGAGGATTCGGCCGTCTGCCGGCACATAATCTCCCGCCTCTAAAAATATCAGGTCTCCCGGCACCAGGTCTGCTGCATCAATGATCCGCTCCTGACCTTCCCGTATGACCCGGGCTTTTGGGGCAGACATCTTTTTCAGGGCATCTAAAGCACGTTCCGCTTTGCCCTCCTGAACCAAACCAATAATGGCATTGAGCACCACAATGAAGAGGATCAGGAAGGGTTCGAAATATCCTTCCTTTTCCATTAACGCGATGAAAAAGGAGATTCCTGCAGCCAGCAGCAGAATCAGAATCATCACATCCTTGAACTGATGGAGAAACTGCTGTAATTTAGTTTTCTTTTTCCCTTCCGCTAATTTATTTGGACCGAACTCCTGGCGTTTCTGTTGATATGCCTGATTGGTCAAACCACTTTCTTCATGGGAACCAAGCTGGGAAAGCAGTTCGGCTTCCGTCATCTGATAGGGGTTTTGCTGCATCATGATTCATCTCCTTTTGGAAATTCGAGTTAACATCATCTGATTTGATTATACAACTCTATTCGTGGCATTAAAAGAGATTACCAAAATTTACAGGGATAACTGGGCCTCGGAGCCGATTTCCCCCTTTCTCTTATCACCTCCCTGAGAACCAAGGGCCCTCAGGTTGACCATGGATCCATCAATCAGTTTATCAGGTTCTTCCACCTGTGCTTCCGCTGTGGAAGGAATAGTTCCTGCCAGCTGGCCTTTTATGCTTTCTCCCCTAAGATTGCCTAATACTTTAAGCTCTTCAATTGCTGCCTTATATTCAGTGAAAGTATAGAAAGCACTTGGATCCTTTTCAACGTAAGCGGAGATCAGGTTGTCCAGATCCTCTATTTTTTCAACAAATTTTCCATTATTGAAGTATCCTTCCAGAATTTCTTTCAAATAAGTATGGTACCGATCTTTATATTCCGAAACTTCCAATAGTTTGCCTAATAAGGGTCGATCCTCCAAACTAACACCGGAAACCGGAGTATCAATGGGAAAATTCACAACGTCCGATCCGCTTTGTGACTGGAATCCGCCAAAAGCAAGATTATAGTCCCAGGGCAATATGCTGATTTTACCATTTTTTTCATAAAGGTAATAATTATGACCCATATTAGAAATATAGCTGTCCAGATTGACCACTACCGTATGAGCTGCAAAATATCTCAGAACAGCATCCACATCCACATAAGTTTCCAGCTCTGTTCCTTGGTTAAGATTCTTAAGGGCTGTAACAATCCGTTGATGGTCCGCTTCAACAGTTTTTGTCTCTGCGTTATCAAATATAGCCGAGTAGTCCGATAATTCATCGCCAGTGTATTGCAGGGACACACCATTCTGATCCATTCCCCCAATTTTGTTTATTTTTCCATTCTCCGGTGGATTTTCCATATCCGGACGGTTTCTTATATCTGGCGGGTTTTCTATATCCGGGACGTTGCCTCGTTCAGGTATTCCGCCCATCTCCATATCATTATCCGGTTTATAAAGTTCTCCTTCTCCATCAAAAACTCTGTCTAAATAACCACTGTCCATGTCCTCAACCGCCAGGTAGAAACCCCATGTTTCCCCATTGACTGATATATCTGCGTAGGAAAAAAGGGGTGAATTTACACCAATGTAACTCATAATGTCATAGCTTAAATACTCCTTCATGGACGTAGCATCTGAATAATTACTGTTCAGAACAATTTTATCCAGCCCTTTCCATGTTTGTCCCTCCACATACTCATCAAACTTGATTTTGAAGCTATATCGATCAGTATTCTCATCCTTGGCAATGGATGACAAGCTGGAATTCCCCTTCGGTCGAATGCCTACATTGCTTATCTTATATCCGTTGATGGTAATATCCGCTGATATGTATTCTTCTTTTAGCGCATCATCCAGCATATTCAGCCAGCTGTCTTCATCCACAGATATTTCAAAAGTCATAATTGAATTTTTATCGATTTCTTCTGCATAGGAAACTACAGTAACCGGTTGGTCTCCTATGGATACTTTCCCCATTCCACATCCATATAAAACAACTGTGACAACTACTATGATCACTACTGTGTTTTTTATTATTTTCTTCATTCGATATACCTCCTTGGACAGAAGGATATCATTCTAAACTTAAAATAGTCTGAAACGGAATAAAGCAAAACCCCCGAGCATTCCGGGGGTTTTAACCAGATTTCTGTGACCAGTGAAATATTAAATCCAGAACTTGACAAATCAGTGTACTACTGGGCATCCTCCACTGCATCGTCAAAGATTGCCTTCAGGACAGTTTTATCCGTAAAGGTATGTTCCAGCATTTCATCCAGTACGCTGGTCTTGTCCAGCAGGGCATTGTACTTGGTCAAATCCAACCCCAAAACCGAGGCATAAGTTGTAAGGGCCGAATGCATCTTATCCCGGGTATCCGCATCATTGACTGCTTTCAAGGCAGTTTCCACCGGTTCTGCGGCTTTCAGGGTCGTGGCTTTTACCCATGGTCCAGGATTGCTCCAGTTGCCAGCCCCATCCCGGGCATAGACGGTGAAGGTAAACTCCCGGTCTGCCGTCAGGCCTGTAATCGTGGTGGTTCTTCCCTGACTGACGTATTTAGCCTTGTCGGTTCCATCCTTATAATTGATTCGGTATAGGGTGACTCCCACATTGTCGGTTGCGGCGCTCCAGGTCAGGGTTATGCTGCTGGTGGTTATGGCAGAAGCGGTAATAGCGCTGCCGGTGGGCCATATTGGCGCCTGCTTGTCGGTGGAATCCCCATCCGTATCCTCAAGGATCCGGTCAATGAGGGCAGCCATCTGAACCCGACTCATCAAAGCGTTGGGATTAAACTTATCATCCGGGTAACCTTTGAGATACCCTTTGTTGAACATGGCCAGCAGATACCCGTAGTCTTCATCGCTGATCAGGTCCCTGTCCCTGAACTGGAAAGGATTATCATTGATGTCATCCGGATCCACCGGATCTACTCCCAGAGCCTTGGCCAGCTGAACAACGGCCAGCAGTCGGTCACACTGGACCTGGGAGTGATAACGATTCAGATTGATGTACTGATTTTGAAGCCCCTTAGCTACGGATTTTTTTGCCCAGCCCGGTACGGCCTTCAGGTCCACATCCTCTAAATCCCAGTCCCCGTCTTCATCAAAACGCTGTTCCCGAATTCGATCCAGCAGAACAGCGATCTCATCCTGGGTTAAGGTCCGATTCGGTCGGAAGGTTCCGTCCCCATATCCGGAAAGAAGGCCCATCTCCTGCATTTTAAGGATGGAAGCCGCACCCCAGTTACCCTGGATATCCCGGAACCCTTTGTTTTTACTGTTCCCATTCCCGGGATCTCCATAGGCAGCAATGGAAGCCATGGAGAAGATCAGCATGGTGATCAATAAGAAAGAAACTGCTTTTCTCATAGAAAATTCCTCCTTAAAAAACCGGCCCCAAGGGGCCGGTCTGTTTCAAATATGCAACTGTCCCTACTTTAAATTATATGCCCTCCTTCAGGAACCGCAAGGACTATTTTTGTTGGTTTATGGCGAATCGAAGATCCGGAGATTGCCGCATCCAATTTCTTCATAAGAAAGGAAAAAATAAAGGGGGTATTCGCTTCCATCCTGCCTTTTAATAGGCTGGGTAGTGAAGTTAACTTCTGATAATCCCAGCACAAATTGCATATCCTGAATCCAGGTTTCCGAATCCTCACCTTGCAGGCCCGGATCCTGGGCAATCGCCTTATCCAGAGCAGCGGCTACCAGCTTTTTCCACTCAAATCCTTCCACGAACAAATCCTCAAGGACTATGGGATTTCCCTTTTCATCAAAACAGAAGTCCTCTCGGATACCATAAGCAAAGTTCATGGAATAAAAGGACAGATTGCGGGACACACTGATGTACCTCCCAGTTCTGGTTGCCCATATATTCTGTTCCATAACCGGAATCCCTTCTTCCTGGGTTCCGGCTTTTTCTTTCAGCAGTCTGAAGGTCTGATCATCCGGTTTCTGGAGTTCCTGAAGCTTCTTCAGGGGCTCTTGCGGCAGATTCTTCGGGTAGCTCAGAGTCTGATAAACCTGAATACCGTCAACCTCCCTCAATTCTTGCTTCTGTTCCCGCTCCAAGCTTCCCGTCTGTACAAATTCATAGACCAATGGTTGCTCCGATTGATATAGGTTCCTCTCCGGATTGTGGTACCGTTCCGTAATGGCTACTACCGGTCCCAATTCCTCAAAGGGTATGTAGATGGAATTGGCATAAAAACCTGTATTGAACTCGGGGTTTTCATAATCGATGATCAGGGTTATCCCCCCCTGATAAAGGGCAAATTTCTGATCTTCCCGGATTCCCTTGAAGGGAGCCACCAGCCGAAGCCCTCCCGACATCATATCCAGATAGGATTCTTCTTCCTCCATGGGATTGCTTTTTATCAGCCTTTTATTGACGATGTCGCTTAGGAGGCCCAAGTAATCCACATCATCCGCGAACAGGTCTTTCAGAAGGATTTCCTTTCCCGTATTCAGATCGATGTTCAGCGTCTCCAACTGACCGATATAAACTGGATTTTTACCCTTTTCCTCCAGGTTCTGGTTGGAATAGACCATCACCGATATCACATTATTGTAATTAAAGGAAAGGCTGGCATCCAGGCTGGCAGAGGAAGGGGTCACGGTTTCCGGTACTGCCTGACGGATTCCCCGGTAAGGGGGCAGTTCTCCCTGACTCAACCGTTGATAAAGTTCCGATAACCGGCCGTTGATGGAGCTTTGCAGTTCTTGATCTCTCAGTCCGCTGATGGTCAAGGTCCTTTCGGTCAGTCCTTCTTCCGATCTTTCGGTATAGTCGGCCTCAATGGGATTCCGGATCAGGTATGGGATCATCACCGGAGAATGGATCGCCTTAGCCGGCTCCGGCGAATCAGGGCCTTCACGGCTGCAGCCCGATAAACTGGTCAGCAGGAGGATGGCAACCATAACAGAAAGGAAACCCTTATTTAGCCCGTACATAGCCTGCCTCCTCTGCCAGCAGCTGACCTTCTTCCGTCAGCAGCCAGTCGATGATTTCCCTTACCGGGCTGTTTTCTGGCTCATCCTTTCGAATCACCGCGTAATAGGCCGTATTCAGCGGGTAACTGCCATCCCGTATGGTATCCTTGTCCGGATAGATCCCATCCACAGACAGAAGCTTGATCTGATCATTGCCCCACATATCCATGACAAAATAATAGTAGGAGTACCCGATGGCGGATGGTTCATTGTCGTAGGCTGCTACCGCATCTATAAGAGCACCCATTTCCGCCACCACTTGTTCCATGAGGGGCTCCATAGGAATCTCTTCCTTCATGACCATCTCCAGAAATCCGGTCTGACTACCGGAGTTAACAGGACGCTGGTAAGGGGTGATGGGCATATCTGAACCACCTACCTCCTTCCAGTTGGTGATCTTACCGGTATAGATGCCCCGAATCTGTTCCAGGGTCAGCCCTTCCACCGGATTGTCCTTATTTGCCAGAAAAACGAACCCTTCATGGACAACGGGAATGATCTCCAGTTCAACGCCCTGATCCTCTGCCAGCTTCAGTTCCTCCTCCGACGGTCCGGTGACAAAAATCAAGTCGGCCTTTCCATAAATCAGATTCACATAGGCCGGGTGGGTCTTATTATGAAGGATATATTGCCGGGCTTCATCCAAGGGCAAATCCATAAGCCGACCCGCCAGAGCTTCCGACAGAGGTATGGTAACGGTGGAACCATCAATTACCGGATAGGTTTCTGGTGTAAAGGCAGGGGGTGGCGAGGATGGATCTGTTGCTGGTGTTTTCTCTGTGCAACCTGCTCCGAAAATCGTCAGAATCAGAATCAGTAAAAAAAGCAAACCTTTGTACTGCAGCCTTTTCATCGTGTACCTTAACCCTTTCTACAACGAGATTGTTAATAATTATACAGAATATTTCAAACCCATTTTACCACGAATAAGAAAATTTAGAATGGTTTTACAAAAATTCGGCAAGAAAGTATTAAGCCCCATTAAAAGAACGGCCCTCACCGGGCCGCCTTCTATTTGTTCGATTATTTCAACAAAAACTCTACTTTCGTCAGCAATTCCGTTTCCGGTATTTCACCCGGTGAATTGAAGTAATATTCGTAGGCGATTCCGGAAGGTTCATAGCCCTTGCGAAAAATCCAGCTTGAAAGTCCGTCATACAGGGGACTGATATCCCGGTAAGGTCCCTTATGATAACCTACTGCTTTTTTTCCGGCAGGAATGACGCTGGCTTTGATTTCCCCTTCCCCTTCTACTTTTTCCTTCACCGGAAAGCCAATCTCCACCTGAAGATTTTCCATATCCATGTTGTGATAAGCAATAAAAGCAGGCCCCAAGGGCTCATCACCCTTCCGATAGAGATACTCGGCAATGGACTGAAATACCTGGCCTACTACTTCCGGAAGCTTGGAAACCGGCAGAGTCTTTTCAACAACTAAAACCGGTTGTTCTTCTGTTTCAATAATTTGATAAAGGTAACTCATCTTTAACTCCTTTCCAAACGACACAACTGATATATATAAGACCCAGATATCCTACCATAGGGTATAGGGTTCCTACCAGGTCCCGAAAGGAAAACAATCCCAGGGTAAAAGTAAGGGCTGCAATAAAGACAGCGAATATTCGGTTCCCCCGCTTACCTCCCCGGTTAAACCGGCTGCATACGGTCCACATCATAGCGGAGCAAGAGGAAAACATCCCCAGGATCAAAACTACTGAAAAAACGGCCCCCAGAAGATAAGAAATTTCCTTTGCCAGGTACAGCATGGGAATGGAAAGCAGGGCTGTATTTTCGCCGTTCAGCAGAATAGCACTATTCATGATGGTGATGGCTGCTATCAGCGCCAGGGCCCCCGCAATCGCTCCGTATTTGGCTTCCCGCCGGTCTGCTGCTGACTGTCCAAGAGCGGTGTAATAAGTACTGCCGCTTAAAAATGTCAGGGAAAGGTATAATACGGCGCTGAGAGCCCAGTGGGGTGATGATTGGGATTGGCTCAGTATCGGTTCATAAGTGCTAATTTCTCCGAAACGGGAAAAATCCCTGATAACAGTTGCTGACCCAACCATCAGGGAAAAAATAATGATGACCGGGCCGATAGCTGAAACGATTCGGACTAAATGTTCAAATCCAATCAGATAGGCAGCCAGTACCATAAAGGTCATGAGGGCTGATCCGAATACTGTACTGATTCCGTAATACTGGTGCAGGGTTGCCCCTGCACCAGATATCAATACCGGCATAATCAATACGATGGTGATGGGAATCAGCCAGGAGTAAAAGGTTCCCAGTTTCCTTCCGCAAAAGTGTATATAGGGATTGAAGTTTTCAATCCCTTTTTTTTCATATCCGGTGGTGAGGATCAGTTGGCCAATGAAGAGGAATCCAATCAGGTTCACCAGGACAACCCCGTAACTGAGTGCTCCGTAACTGGTAAAGAACCGCAGGACTTCCTGCCCTGTGGCAAAGCCGGAGCCAATGACCCAGGCGATAAATCCGCCAGCATACTTGGCTACAGCCCGTTTAGACGTTGGCATCCGTTGCAAATGCCTCCGATCCCATTGGTGAAATGGTGACAAAAAGGCGCAGAACCTCATCACCAACGTTGATGACCTGGAGACTTTCCTGTCCATCCACCTGCATCAGCTCTCCGACACCCAAAAGGGTTTCGTTGCCATCGGTCACAACCTTGGCATGACCTTCCATAACCTGGATGAAAAGGGTGGATTCCATATGAGTATGCCCAGGCAAGATCTCATCTTTGGCAATGTTCAGGATAAAGGCAATCACATCATCGCTTTTAAACAGCATTCTCTTGGCAATCTTTCCTTCCGGTGCAACAAAGTAATCGTTGAATGTATATTTTTTCATGGTACTATCCTCCTTGTATTCAGCGTTAACTTAACATAAAGTCCATATACCCAAATATTCTTCTTTTTTCACTTCAGAAATCCTTTTAAGATTGTTTCCTCTGCTTCTTTTTCCGTCAGTCCAAGGGTCATCAGTTTCACTAGTTGTTCGGAGGCTATTTTACCGATTGCAGCTTCATGAATCAGTTGTGAATCCGAATGAAAGGCACTGATTTCCGGAATGGAGGAAACTTGAGCCTGATGCATAATAATCGAATCGCATTGGATATGGCCTCGGCATCGGGTGTATCCTCTGAGATTCAGATGGAAAACCTGCCTGGAGTTATCCTGAGCTACGGATCGGGAAACAATCTGAGCCGTAGAATCTTCACCCCTTAATTCGACTGTGATAATGGAGTCCGCTGTCTGGTTTAAGGTGGTCAGAAGTCGTTCTGTTACGATGAGCCGGGCATTTTTATGAAGGATTACCTCCGTTTCCCGGCGGGTATGGTCTACTCCCTTGATCTGAATCAGTTCCAGCTCTGCCACGCCGTCTTCTTCCACCTCAACCATGGTTTTCGGATTCAGGATCTTTTCTCCCCTGCCATCTCCCTCTCCAACATGCTTTTCCACGTATCTCATCCTGGCGCCCTTGCGAACAAAAAATTCATGAATCCCGTCATGCTGGGAGGTTTTACAACCAGGATTGTGGATTCCGCAGCCGGCGACAATCAATACATCTGAATCAGATCCAATCTCAAAGGTATTATAGACCAGATCATGCAGATCCTCCCTGGATAATATCACTGGAATATGAACGCTCTCTCCCCTTGTCCCCGGTTTGATAACCACATTGATTCCAGGTTTATCCTCTTTGGTGGTGATCTCGATGTTAGCTGTTGTTTTTCGCCGGATGCCCTGTCCGTTTTTTCGGATATTATAAGCTCCCATCGGCAGCCCGTGCAAGTCTGCTACCTCCTCAAGCAATCTTTTATCGATTACATCCAGCATCTTTCTTTCCCCCTCTTGCGCCGCTCTCGCTAAACTGGCATTGCATATCCAACCGCTGGATATCCCCCAGGATTTTCTCCCGAGTGGTGATCTCGCTGATTCGGCCTTCCTTTACCATGATTACTTCATCTGCCAATCTTAATATCCTTTCCTGATGGGAAATGATTACGATTGTTGTATCCAGCTTTTCGTGGATGGTTTCAAAGGTTTCAGTCAATCGCTGGAAACTCCATAAATCGATTCCTGCTTCCGGTTCATCAAAAAGAGCAATCTTTAAGTTCCGGGCCAGAAGGCTGGCAATTTCAATACGCTTCATTTCCCCTCCTGAAAGGCTGGCATTCATCTCCCGGTCCATGTAGTCTTGAGCGCAAAGTCCCACATCATAGAGAAGATCGCAGTACCTTGCAGGATCATCCCGTCCAGCAGCCAGAGTCAGCATATCCCGGACTTTCAATCCTTTAAAACGGGGTGGTTGTTGAAAAGCATAGCCTATCCCCAGTTGGGCCCGCTCTGCTATGCCTTTCCTGGTAATTTCCTGTCCCTCTAAGAGAATTTGTCCTCTTGAAATGGGATAAATTCCCATAATGGCTTTCGCTATGGAAGTCTTACCACTGCCATTTGGGCCTGTCATCACATAAATCTTCTTTTTCTCTAAAGTTAGCGTAATATCATGAAGGACATCAATCTTTCCTTTTTCGCTGTCCGTGGTGACATAAACGTTTTTTAACTCCAGCATGGTCATAATTGTTCTCCCATTGTTCAATCAGTTTGTGAACAAGATTTGTCAGATTTTTCATTATCATTTTTTGACTCATTTTTTTCATTTTATACCTTCAAGACGCTGATGGGCGGTTACTTGGAGCTCCAATATTCTACAATAATCTTTCTTTTCCCCTATAAAAACACCATTTCAAGTCTTGCTCTTGTCCTCTTGGAATTCAAAAAAGAAAAAGTCCTGAAAACCAGGACTCCGAGCAGTACTTTCTGTTATTAGAATTTTCTTAAATTTCTTCTTCGGATATTTCAATTTCCTGCTCGTAATAGTAGGAATAATCTACACCTTTCATGAACATTTCACGATCGTTTATCTGATCTGTTAAGGAGGACTGTAACAGCACTTTTATTTGAGAGGAATCCGACACACTCTTTTCCATCGCTGCGAGGTAATCCTTTTTATTGATTTTGCTCCAATCCACGCAGAGTTTCAGGTTCTTTTTCAGAATCAGGTCAAGCCAAATGCGCATACTTCTGCCATTGCCCTCCAGAAAGGGATGAGCAACGTTCATTTCCACATATTTGTCTGCAATTTCATCAAAAGTACTTTCGGGCATTTCTTCAATTTTTTTCAGTGTTTCTGGCAAAAACCGTGCCATAGCAAATTGGAATCCACCCTTTCCAATATTTAGGGTTCGGATCTGCCCTGCAAAATCATAAAGCCCACCGAATAAATATCCATGAATCTGCTGTAATCCTTTTACTGTACCGACTTCTATTGTATCTAACAAGGAACTATCAAAAAGAGCATATGCCTTTGATTTGCTCTTTCCGTCAATTGTTTCATCACTACTAGTAAACCATTCAATAAAGCGGTTTGCCTGTTTACTCGGAAAATTTTTGGCAAGTTCAATGACACCTTCATAGTCAAATGTATCTGTTAGATATTTTTTTCCGTCGGCAGCTATCAATTTCAGTTGGTTAGTGGTACTAACCAACTCGTTGTTTTCTTTTTTTAGTTTCGCCTTTAAATATTTCCAATAATTTCTGTTTTTTTTGTAGTCTTCCTCGCCACGCAAAACACCTATGATATCAAATACAGAAAACCACCACTTGGATTTTTCATCGTCCCAAAGAGCACGAACTTCTTTATCATCAAAAAAACGAATGGAGATTTTGCTCATTTTACCAGTCCCCTTCCTGCCAATGGGCAGACCTCACAGTTAATTGTTCGTTTATCCCTTCCGGGTAAGCAGGGTTACGGTTTCGATATGTTTGGTATAAGGAAAGTTATCATAGGTTTTCCAAATGGAAACCTCATAACCGTAGAAGGCCACATGCTGAAGGTTTTCAGACAGGGTTTTCGGATTGCAGGAGATATAGAGAATTTGAGGAACCCCATATTGAAGGATTTTATCCATGGCTTTGGGGTGAATACCCATCCTTGGCGGATCCACCACGATGACGTCCGGTTTTACTTCCACCTGATCCAGGACTTTCAGAACATCTCCCGCGATGAAATCACAGTTTTTTAAACCATTGAGTTCTGCATTGATCCGGGCTGCCGCCACCGCTTCTTCCACCAGCTCCACACCGATGACCCGGCCGGCTCGAATGGCCAGGGCCTGGGAAATGGTGCCCGTGCCGCAATAGAGATCATAGATGGTTTTCCCTTCCGGATCTTCCAGCAGCTCAAGCGCCTCCCGGTACAACCGCTCTACCGCATCCACGTTGGTCTGAAAGAAGGAAAAGGCACTGACCCGGAATCGAAGGCCCAGGATTTCGTCTTCATAGTAATCCCTTCCTGAAAGAATCTTCAACTGGTCGCAGTAAACAAAATCTGCCATGCCGTCGTTGATGGTGTGAAGGATTCCCACGATTTTGTTGTCCAGGGGCAGGGATTCCAGCATGGAAACAAAAGCGGATTCATCCAGAACTTCCTGGGAGGAGGTAACCAGATTGACCAGCAGTTCCCCGGTTCTTACCCCCTTTCGGATGATCAGATTCCGCAGGAAACCCAGGTGACTTTTCTTATTGTAATGGACGTATCCTTTCTGGCCGCAGAATTCCAGGACGCTTGCAAGAATCCGGTTGAAATCCGGATCTACCAGCTGACACTGATCCACTGTTACGATGGACATAAAACGGCCCTTCTGGTGCATACCCAGGGTCATTTCGCCATCCTTCACCATATCCCCGAAGGTGTATTCCATTTTATTCCGGTATCCCAGTTCTGCAGGGCTGCCCTGAATCTCCCGATACTCCCGGGGATGGATGTTTTTCTCCTGAAGCAGCTTCTGGACCTGATCTTCCTTGATGGCAAGCTGCTGTTCATAAGAAATGCCCTGCATACTGCAGCCGCCGCAAAATTCCGTGTGTTTACATATACTCATCTATTCTCCTGACTAAAAGGGCCCGTAGGCTTCATAAAACTCGTTCTTGTATTCGGTAAACCGGTCTTCCTCAATGGCCTTTCGGATATTTTCCATCATTTTCACTAAAAAATATAGGTTGTGCTCCGAAAGAAGCATGGAGGACAGGATTTCGTTGGCCGTAAACAGATGTCTCAAGTAGGCTCTGGAATAGTTCCGGCAGGTGTAGCAGTCACAGTTGGGATCCAAAGGCGAAAAATCCTTCTGATACTTGGCATTCTTAATGACCACCTTTCCCCGGGAGGTCATGGCGGTTCCGTTTCTGGCTATCCGGGTGGGCAGGACACAATCGAACATGTCCACTCCCCTCTCTACCCCTTCAAAGAGGTAATCGGGAGTCCCTACGCCCATCAGGTAGCGGGCCTTATCCGCCGGCAAAAAATCCGCACTGTAGTCCAGGACTTCCAGCATCAGATCCTTTGGTTCTCCCACACTGAGACCGCCAATGGCATAGCCGGGCAGGTCCAGATCCACGATGGCTTTAGCACTTTCTTCCCGAAGATCCCGGTACATCCCTCCCTGCATGATGCCGAAGAGGGACTGGTTTTCCGTATTCTGATGATAATCCTTGCAGCGCTTCAGCCACCTTGTGGTCCGCTCCAGGGAATGCTTCACGTAATCCCGGTCCGCCGGATAGGGGGCACACTCGTCGAAGGCCATCATGATGTCGGAACCCAGGGCATTTTGAATCTCCATGGATTTTTCCGGAGTCAGCATATGGCTGGAGCCGTCAATGTGGGATCGGAATTTGACTCCCTCCTCGGTAATCTTTCGAAGATCCCCAAGGCTGAATACCTGGAATCCGCCGCTGTCGGTCAGAATCGCCCGGTCCCAGTTCATGAATTTGTGAAGTCCTCCCGCTTCCCGGACCAGCTCATGGCCGGGGCGCAGATAGAGATGGTAGGTATTGGATAAAATAATTTGGGCTCCCATTTCCTTCAGGCTTTCCGGCTTCATGGCTTTGACCGTTCCGGCAGTTCCTACCGGCATAAATACCGGGGTTTCGATGGTGCCATGGGGGGTATGGAGCCGTCCCCTTCTAGCCCTGGTTTTCGTATCTTTTTTGATCAGTTCGTATGTTACTGCGTGTTTCAATGACTTTCTCCTTATAATATCAGCATGGCGTCCCCATAGCTGAAAAATCGGTACTTCTCTTCTACTGCTACCTGATAGATTTTCCGTATTTCTTCCTGATTATAGAGGGCTGAAATCAGCATCATCAAGGTGGATTTGGGCAGATGAAAATTGGTGATCAGGGAATCTACCATCCGGAAACCATAGCCGGGATAGATGAAGATGTCTGTTTCTCCCCGAAGATTCTGTTCCGGAAGAAACCAACCCCTTTCTGTCATCCTTGCGGCACTTTCAACCGTCCGGGTGGAAGTGGTTCCCACTGAAATGAGCCGGCCTCCTCGCCTTTTAGTCTCATTGATGATCCTGGCGCTTTCTTCCGGGATTTCATACTCTTCAAAGTGCATCTTATGTTCTTCTACGGTTTGAGTTTTCACCGGACGAAAGGTTCCGATCCCAACATGCAGCGTAACAAAAGCCAGATGGATGCCCTTTTCTGTTGCTTTACGTAATATTTCTTCTGTAAAATGAAGTCCGGCTGTAGGGGCTGCTACAGAACCTTCCCTTTCACTGTAAACGGTTTGATATCGTTCCTTGTCTTCTCCGGTGCTTTCCCGGTCAATATAGGGTGGCAGGGGCATGCTGCCCAGTTCCTCCAGACGTTCCAGAAATGTCCCCTCATATTGAAAACGGGCTATCCGGGTTCCATCCTCACCGTATCCGATAAGTTCTGCGGAAAAGTCCGGTCCAAAATCCACCACATCCCCATTTTTCAGCTTTTTACCCGGGCGGACCATGGTTTCCCAGTTATCCCCTTCTTTCCTCTTTAAAAGAAGAAATTCAATCCGGGCACCCGTTGAACGCTTGACTCCGTAGATTCTGGCGGGCAAAACCTTGGAATTGTTCAGCACCAGACAGTCTCCCGGCTGGATATAGTCCAGGATGTCGTAAAAATGCCGGTGTTCCAGCTCTCCCGTATCCCGGTGAACCACCAGAAGCCGGGAGTTTTCCCGCTTGTCCGCCGGGTGCTGGGCAATCAGATCCAGGGGCAGATGGTAATCAAATTCGTTTATGTCCATGTATACTCCTACTTGATTTCGATGTCCTTATAATAAAATTTCAAAATTTCCTCAAAGCCGGCCCCTTCTTTAGCCATAGCAATAGCACTGTCCTGAGGCATGCCCACTCCGTGGCCATACCCCTTCCCTTCAAAGCGAAGGGTGCTCCCGGTGATTTCCTCCGTAAAGCCTTCCAGCTTCTGAATGCCCGAGGATCCAATCACATATTTGTCCCGGATTTCCAGTTGGGCCTTTGTTCCTCCTCCGCCAAGCACATGGATCTTCGTTCCTGCCTGTGCGGTCTGGATCTTTCCCTGTACATACCAGGCCTTGGAAGCCTGGCTCTGAGCGCTGGTAAGGCTGAAATGAGTGGATTTGATCTGGGTCATTCCTAAAACAGAACGAATTTTCTCTTTTGTCAGGGTCACGGTACCTTCCTGTCCCTTAAAGGTCAGGGAAGCAACCGCCCCCGATTCATTGTGACCAGTGATTGAGACACTGGTCAGGGTTCCCGTCTTGTGACCGGCTGTTCGCAGCTTGGTTTCCAGCTCTGACAAGGTAAACTCGGCATTCCAGCTGTAAAGAGGGGAATAAGGATCGGATACGGATTTCAGATAACCCACCGGGGCATTCCATACATCTTCCGCCTTTTGGGTATAGCCGCCGCTGTTCTTGTAGAAATAACCGGTAGCCGGCTCGCCGTTATGGTACATGCCCAGCATACTGGTCTCATCCACCGCCTGATTGCTCCTTGGATTCTCCTGATTATAGCCCTTGTAAACCTGACAATGGGTGGAGTCACAGACATCATAGCCGCTGGTACCATGTCGGTCCATATTGGTCAGTGCATAGCTCCTCACCACCACCGCCTGAGCTTTCAAGGCTTCCATGGGGTTGGAATAACCCATTTCACTGTTGATGACACCGTAGGCATATTCGTCGATGGTCAGGGTATTGACCAGACGGAAGGTATTGTTGGCATTGATGGTAAAACCGATAGCTCCCCGGTAAGGAACGCCGTCCACCCGGATAAGGGACAGGATTCCGTCTGCCGGATCCGACAGACGGCTGCTGTAATCCCTGCTGCAAAGGACATATCCTTCTCTCAATAAGGACGTAACGGTTACCATCTGTTCCCCTGCTAAAACCTGGATTTCCGTTCCACTGGAATCGGCAGCCTTCAGATTGCCCCCTTCCATGGATACAACGATTTCCCCAGTCCCTTCAAGGGAGATAAATCCAGTCCCAGCCGCCCCGTTGGACGGATTCCATAAGGATAGCCCGGGGGATGCTGTGATGACCGTTCGAGAAAGAGCGGACTGGGTATACTGAAGCCCTACCCGAATCAGTGCAGGGGAGGTGCTGTGGATTCCCGAACCGTCGGCTCCATAGCTGGTAGGAAAACCCGGAGACAGCAGCAGCAAAAGAGCGGTTCCGGTTGCTATCATTTTATTTATCCATTGTTTCATCGTTTACTCCTGAATCATGGTTAACTGTTCGGTTTCCGGCATGGGAAGACCCAGGTGAAGATAAGCTTCCCGGGATACCATTCTGCCCTTTTGGGTACGATGAAGGAATCCGGCCTGAATCAGAAAGGGTTCATATACATCTTCGATGGTGACCCGCTCCTCCCCGATGGCTGCTGCAATGGTATCAATACCCACAGGACCACCGTTGAACCGCTGGATGATGAGCCTCAGGATATCCCGGTCCAGGGCCTCCAGACCCAACCGGTCGATATCCAGGGACCGGAGGGTGCTCTCCGTGATTTCTCCGTCGATGACCCCCTTCCCCCGGACCTGGGAAAAGTCCCGCACTCGCTTCAGAAGGCGATTGGCTACACGGGGAGTTCCTCTGGAACGCATGGCCAGCATGGTCAGGGACTCTTCATCAATCTCGATATTTAGAATATTGGCAGACCGTTTGAGAATGGTTTTTAATTCATCCACCGTATATAATTCAAACTTGCTGATCACTCCGAAACGATCCCGAAGGGGTGCTGAAAGGCTGCCGGCCCGGGTAGTGGCACCGATCAGGGTAAATCGGGCCAGATCGATTCGGATGGATCTGGCAGAGGGCCCCTTTCCGATGACAATATCCAGGGCATAATCCTCCATGGCCGAATAGAGAACCTCCTCCACCGATCGGTTGAGTCGATGGATTTCATCAATAAACAGCACATCGTGTTCATTCAGATTGGTGATAATGGCGGCCAGATCCCCGGCTCGTTCAATAGCGGGGCCGGAGGTGATCCGGATATCGACTCCCAGCTCATTGGCGACAATGCCGGCCAGGGTGGTCTTGCCCAGTCCCGGCGGACCATAAAACAAAACATGGTCCAGGGGCTCCCCCCGAAGCTGAGCAGCCTCAATGAAGACCTTCAGGTTTTCGGTCGCCTTTTTCTGTCCGATGTATTCATCCAGCCGCTTAGGGCGCAGAGTCCCTTCCGCCAGTTCGTCTTCTTCTCTCATGCCGACATCCATCAATCTGTTTTCATTTTCCATGGTTGTTCCCCTTTGTGATGCTGGTTCAGTCCTGGCAGATCGAGCCGGATTCACCGGTCTACATCAGCCGTTTCAATGCTTTCTTAATATATTCTTCCGCTGATAATTCTTCTTCCGTTATCTTGGATAAGGCCGTAAGAGCTTCACTTTTCGTATATCCCAACGCCATCAGTCCGTCTGCGGCTTCTCCTCTGGCATCCGTTGGAGAACCGGTCAGTGCCTGAACGGCCCCGGCGTTCAACCCGTCTGCGGCTTCTACTTTATCCTTCAGTTCCAGAACAATTCGCTGGGCTGATTTTTTACCGATACCGTTGGCTCTCGTCAAGGTGATCGCATCCTCAAAGAGGATGGCGCGAATCAGTTCCTGAAGAGGCATAGCGGACAAGATAGCCATGGCTGCTTTGGCGCCTACACCAGTAACGCTCATCAGGCGATGGAACATTCGCTGGGTTTCCCGGTCGCTGAAGCCATAAAGACTGATGTCATCCTCCCGGACAATCATCGAGGTATAAGCGAAGACCTCCTCCCCTTCCTTGGCAAGGAAAAAAGAGGAATTTTCCGGCACCGTCAGTCCGTAGCCGATTCCGTTGTTTTCAATCACAATGCTGCCTGGATTTAAAATGGCCAGTTTCCCTCTGATGAAATGAATCATAGCATCCTCCCTTTATCCAGCTTAACCCGTTTGTTATAGTTGCCGCAGTGACCGTGGCAAATGGCGGCAGCCAGGGCATCGGCCGTGTCGTCCGGCTTGGGGACCTCTTCCAGCTTCAGGATGGTCTTGACCATGGTCTGAACCTGTTTTTTCTCCGCCCGGCCATAACCTACCAAGGCCTGTTTAATCTGAAGAGGTGTATATTCGGCAATCTCCAGTCCCGAATTAATACAAGCCAAAATAGCTACTCCCCGGGCCTGACCCACCAGGAGGGCCGTTTTGGCGTTGTTGTTGAAAAAAAGTTCTTCGATGGACGCAGTCTCTGGCTGATGCAGATGAATCACCTCCATCAAACCGGCATACAGGCATTTCAGCCGGTTGGGCATATCCATCCCCGCTTCCGTGGTAATAGCTCCGTAATCCAATACCCGGAAGGCATTACCCTTCATTTCGATGATTCCGTAGCCCAGGATGGCGTATCCCGGGTCGATTCCGATTATTTTCATGTCATCTCCTGTATAATCAAAGGATATTATATCATAGAACCCCCTTATTTTACCACACAAACATATGTTTGTCCATCGCCGCCGGCCTCCAGAATGACACTTGAAAATTTTATGCAATTCATGGTATAATTATTAATACAAAACCCCCTTACGAAAGGAGTCTTTTATGCGCTATTCAAGACAGAATAAAATTCTCGACCTGATTCAGGAGCACGAAATTGAAACTCAGGAAAAACTGGCCCATCTGCTGAAAATGTCCGGGTATGACGTGACCCAGGCCACCGTTTCCCGGGATATCAAGGAGCTGCAGCTGATCAAGGTCCTGTCCTCTGCCGGTAAATACAAATATGCCCTGGGAGTAGCTGCTGATACTCCCGTCTCTGATCGATTCGTCAAGATTTTCAAAGAAACCATCCGCAGTGTAGCCTCCTCCGGAAATATCATCGTGATCAAAACCCTGAGCGGCTGTGCTAATGCTGCAGGAGAAGCCATTGATTCCCTGAACCTGCCCTATATGCTTGGAACCATCGCTGGAGACAATACCATCATGATCGTCGTGGACGATGTGTCTCATGTGGATTTTCTGGTAGAAAAATTCAACGAATTGCTGGGGTAAGGAAGGTGGCCTATGATCGCTCATATCCGAATCAACGATTTTGCTATCATTGATAACCTGTCGGTGGATTTTCACCCTGGTCTCAACATCATTACCGGCGAAACCGGCGCAGGAAAATCCATCATCATAGAAGCCATCAGTCTGGCACTGGGAAGCCGGGCTGATTCGACTTTCATCCGTTCCGGAAAAGAAAAAGCCCGGGTCCAGGTCCAGTTCGACCAGATCCCTCCATCAGCAATTCCACTTATGGAAGAAATGGGCATCGAACCATCCGACGAAATCGTCATTACCAGAGAGCTATCCCTGAATGGCAAAAATATCTGCCGGATCAACAGTCAGATCGTACCCCTGTCGGCATTGAGCCGATTCTGCAAGACCCTTGCTGATATCCACGGTCAATACGATCATCAGTCCCTCCTCAATCCGGAGAATCACCTTTCCTTCGTGGACCTGTTTGCTCCCGACCGGATACTACCCCATATGGAAGGGGTTCGCCAATCCTTTCAGGAGGTGCAGCGGCTGAAGAGCCAATTGTCAGCCCTTCAGAAAAGCGAGGCCGAATTTTTACGGAAAAAGGACTTCATGGAATTCGAACTGGAGGAAATCCGGGCCGCCCATCTAACCCCAGGAGAAGATGAGGAATTATCAGAGCGGATCCCCCTGCTCCAAAACAGCGAGCGAATTGTTGAAAGCCTGCTGACTTCTTATGATCTGCTGTACGGGACGGAAGCCTCTATTCTGGCCCGAATCAAAAAAGCCTCGGACAGTCTCAGCCACTCGGAAGGATTTTCCCGGGACATACAGCAACAAAAGGAAGTTTTGGATGACTGCTATTATCGGCTTCAGGACACCGCGGAGGAACTTCGGAAATTCCAGGATCATTTTACCTATGACAAGGATGCTCTGGACCAAGCCATTGAGCGCCAGGAACGAATAGAACAGCTAAAAAGAAAATATGGGGGATCCATCGATAGCATTCTGGATTACTATAAACAGCTTCAGGAACAGTTATCCCTGCTGGAAGATGCCTCTTATAACAGGGAGCATCTCAACCAGGAGCTGGAGGCTTCGGAAACCTTGTTGAAAGCCCGTTGCCGGGACTTGACAAGGGACAGAAAGGATGCGGCTCTTCGGCTGAAATCCCTGCTGGAAGCAGAGCTGACAGAATTAAATTTCAAAGATGCCAAGATGGATGTCCTCTTTCAGGAAATCCCTCCTGGAGAAGAAGGTGCCGACCAGGTGGAGTTCCTGATCTGCACCAATAAGGGAGAAGTACCCAAGCCCTTGGCCAAGACGGCCTCCGGGGGTGAAATTTCCAGAATCATGCTGGCCTTTAAAAGCATTCTGGGAAACGGAGATGCCCTGCCAACCTTGATTTTTGACGAAATCGACAGTGGTATCAGCGGCATTACTGCCAGCGTAGTGGGTAATAAGCTTCGGAAATTGTCCCGGGAACACCAAATCCTGTGCATCACCCATCTGCCTCAGATTGCGGCCTTTGGGGACCACCATTACCGTATCATCAAACAGGATACCGGGGAAAGAATCACCACCACAGTGGAACCTTTGGATCAGGATGGGGTCCTTTCTGAGATAGCCAGGCTCACCGGCGGGTTGTCCATTACAAAAGCTACCCTGGAAAACGCCAGAGAACTACTGGAATCCGGCAGAAGACAGGAATAGAAATTCAAAAACCATAAAAAATGACGGCAGATGCCGTCATTTTCAATTGCTTTATTCTTCGGAGACTTCTTCTTCAGCAACGTCTGCTGCTTCAAATTCCTCATCGTCAGCAGGAACAACATCTTCCACCACCGGGTTGTCCAGGGTTTCCTTGATGCTCAGGCTGATTCTCTTCTTATCCTTATCGATTTCCAGGATCTTTGCTTCTACTTCCTGTCCAACAGTCAGTTCGTCAGCAATATTAGTGACCCGCTTGTGAGCGATCTCGGAGATGTGTACCAGTCCGTCCAGACCAGGCTCCAGCTCAACAAATGCACCGTAATCCTTGATCTGAACCACCTTTCCGGAAATAATCTGACCCACCTGATATTTTTCGTCGATGATGGTCCAGGGTTCCGGCTGGTTCTGCTTCAGACCCAGTGAAATCTTGCCCTTTTCAGTGTTCATAGCCAGGATTTTAACCTGAATCTTTTCACCGATGGACAGTACTTCCTGCGGGTGCTTCAGCTTACCCCAGGAAATTTCTGAAATGTGGAGCAGTCCGTCCAGACCGCCGATGTCTACGAATGCACCGTAATCCGTGAACCGCATAACAGTTCCCTCAACGACGTCGCCGACATTCAGGCCTTCCCAGATTTCTGCAACCTTAGCCTGCTTTTCTTCCACCAGGAATGCCTTGTGGGAGAATACAGCCTTGCCCTTTTTCTGATCTACCCGAGTAACCCGAACCGGCAGTACTTTGCCTACGAATTCGGCTGCGGATTCCACGAAACGATCGGATAACTGGGACAGCGGAATAAATCCGAATACTTCCTTGTAGGAAGCAATTACGCCACCGTTAACTTCTTTGACAACTTTCACGTTAACGAATGATCTATCTTCAAGAGCTGCATTGATTTCATCCCAATGCTCGTTAACTTCCAATTTTTTCTTGGAGAGCAGGATGTTTCCGTCGCCGTTGTCGGTCTTGATGACCTTGGCCTGGATTTCATCCCCTTCCTTAAACAAATCAGTAAGTTTCTGATCCCCTTCCAATGTTAATTCGTCTCTTGTAATGATCCCGTCTTTTTTACATCCCAGGTTCACTACGACTTCCCGGTCACTTACCTGAATGACTTCTCCGGTAACGATTTCTCCGGTTCTTGGCAATCTCAATGACTTCTCGATTTCTTCCATCAATGCGTGCATCAGATTGTCTTCTTGGTTTTCAGTGATAAATTCACTCATGCTTGAAATAACCTCCTTAATTATGCGTTCTGGCGTCGATGCCCCAGCCGCTAGTCCTATTTTATTATATTTCAGCAAATCTTTCAATGGTAAATCTTCAATATTTTCAACAAAATAACAGTTTTCACAGGTTTTTTCTGCGATTTCCATCAATTTCCTGGTATTGGAGCTGTCCCGGCTGCCGACAATGATCATGGCATCACAGATTTCCGCTGTTTCCCGGCAACTTTCCTGTCTCTCTCTGGTGGCATGACAGATGGTATTGTTGACCTTAAAATCTTTATTCTTTTTATCAAATATCGAAAGGATTTCTTCCAGTAATTCCAGGCGAATGGTGGTCTGGGCCACGATGAACAGATGGTCCTCCTCCAGGGATTCCGCTTCCTCCGGTGAATTGATGATGATAGCCTGATTATCGCACCAGCCATTGATTCCCTGAACCTCCGGGTGATTTCGATCTCCCACCACCACAACCCTGTATCCTTCATCCCTGGCCTGTCGGACCAGCCGATGGATCTTCAGGACAAAGGGACAGGTAGCATCAACCACTTCCAGCTTCCGGTCTTCCGCCTCTTTGTAGAAAGTTTCTCCTTCTCCGTGGGAACGGATGATCACCACATCTCCTGGTTCTGTATCGGATAAATCCTTCAGGATCCGTGCCCCCTTTTCTTCCAGTTCATCGGTGACACCTTTGTTATGAATCAGCGGTCCGAAGGTATAGACCTTTTTCCCTTTGTATTCTTCACTTTTCAGGGTCTCTTCCGTTTTATCGATGGCGGAGCGGACTCCGAAGCAGAATCCGGCATGCTTCGCTCTTATGATATCAGTCATTTCTTTTTTTCAATCCTTCCAGATATTTTTTAAAGGCACTTTCATTGCCATTTTCCGTAGGTTTATAGTAGGAGACCCCCTCTTTGTACAAATCATCGGGCAGGTACTGCTGAGGAACATATCCACCGTAATCATGGGGGTATTTATAGGTCAGGCCAATGCCTCGATCTGCAGCACCAGAATAATGGGCATCCTTCAGATGAAGGGGAACGTCTCCGATCTTTCTGCGTTTCAGGTCGCTCATGGCGATTTCTATGGCCTGACAGCTGGCATTGGATTTGGGGCAGGATGACAATAGGATGACGGCTTCGGAAAGATTGATTCTGGCTTCCGGAAAACCAACCATGGTTGCAGCCTGGACGCAAGCGGTCACAATAGAAATAGCGCTGGGATATGCCAGACCCACATCTTCACTGGCCATGACCAGCAGTCGACGGCCAATAGTCATCACATCGGAGCCCCCATCGATCAGCCTTCCCAGATAATGGACCGCCGCATCCGGATCACTGCCCCGAATGGATTTTTGAAGTGCCGACAGGAGGTTATATTTATCTTCGCTCCGGTCATAGAACAGGGCCCTTCGCTGCATGGCCTCTTCGATGATGCCTGTGGTGATTTCCTGCTCCTTTGGTAAGTTGTCAGCAATGAATCCCAGAGTATCCAGGGCAATCCGGGCATCTCCGCTGCTCATGTCCGACAATAAATCCAGAGCCTGGTCACCAATCTTCAGCCCATAGGCTCCCAGCCCCCGTTTTTCGTCCTTCAGGCCGTTCTCCAGAATCCTCCGGATCTCTTCCTTGTTGTGGTGACGAAATTCATAAATATTGCCCACCCTGGAAAGGATGGCATTGTTTACTGAAAAATAAGGGTTTTCCGTGGTGCTCCCGATAAAACGAATGATCCCCTCTTCCAGGGCTTTCAGCAGGGAATCCTGCTGCAGCTTATTCCATCGGTGGAATTCGTCGACATATACATAGGTGGTTTCTTTCTGAAATCCAAAAAAGCGATCTTTGGCCCTGTCGATGATTTCCTTCAGTTCTTTGATACCCGTGGTTGCCGCGTTCAACTCATAAAAATCCGCATCCATTTCCCTGGCGATGATTCGGGCCAGAGTCGTCTTTCCTGTTCCGGAGGGGCCGAAAAAAATGGCTGAATCAAAATTCCGATTGCGAACCGCGTTATAAAACAGGGAATTTTTGTACATAAAATGGGTCTGCCCCACAAAATCATCCAGAGACTCGGGTCTCATTCTGGTTGATAAAGGTATCATCTTGCTCTCCTTTTTTTGAATTATTATACTATTATAACATTTTTGCCGGATTCGTCCATAATTATCTAAAATCTTGTGGACACGCTGAATTTCCTTGGTTATAATACATTTGAAATAATTTTTCTATTCATTGTATGGAGGATCAAAATGGAAGACAGAACACTAATTTGCCAGGATTGCGGATCAGAATTCACTTTCACAGTAGGGGAACAGGAATTCTACAAAGAAAAGGGCTTCGACAACGAGCCAAAAAGATGTAAAGAATGCAGAGATAAGAAAAAATCTGAAAGAAGACAATTTCAGGGTTAAATAGATTCTTGTATTTGAAACATCCGGAACCGTGCTACAAAGCACGGTTCCTTTTTATCCACCCACAAACAGTCCATTCTCTGGCCATCTGCAGGATCATTCGCTGAAGCTTCAGTAACCCCGGGTTTTCATGGTTGATCCGGTCTGAGATCAGCTGAAGATAATCAGCTGCCACCGGATCCCTATTCAGCAGCATGAATTCCCGGACCAGATCACCCAACATCTCCTTCCTTTCTCTTCGGTCTCCTTTTTTATACTGAAGCCGGATATCGGGTTTTTCTTCAGTGGATACCCATATGGTATTTCGATCCAGGACCAGGGTCGCTGGATCCAGTAAATACTCCTGGCACAAACCCATTTTAAGAAGAATTCGATCCAATAGCTCCAACTGTTCCGGCAAGGATGGAGTCCTGCCTTCCATCCATTGACCGAAAGAAAGATATCCTTCCGATTCACATACCCACTCTTCCTCCCACTCATCCCTGGTGTTCTCCCGAAGGAGGTTTCCAGGCAGGAAAATAGCCCCTTTATTTTCCAGAATAATTCTTTTTCGGAAATCCTTCATGTCTTTCTCCTTCCCTAATCGGAGCCGCCTCCACATAATCGGCAAGGCGTATAGCCCGCTTCCTCGGCTTCTTCCAGTTCCATTTCGATCACATATCGGGTCACAAGAGTACAGAATTGTTGATGATACACTTCCCCTGCTTTTGGAAAACGGTATATCAGGCTTCCGTTTTCTTTTCCTTCTGGTTTGCAGTGGCTGCAGGGTCGGTATCGGGAGCGGATTCCCGGATCCAGAAGATCCTGACTGGGAAAGACGGCAATGACACCACAGTCTCTTTTATGGTACCGCTCCCCCGCTCTTGGGAACACCCATACCATCCGTGCTGTCTCCTCCGCTTCCATTTCCTCTGATTCCAACGGTTCTCCCCGGTACCGCTGACCTGAAAAGGGGCGGAATCGTATGGTTTCCTTTCCTTCTATTCCTTCATACAAAGAGATGGGGAAAGGGATGCTTTGATAGTAAATCCCTTCGTAGTGGGCAATTTTGTCCGTCAATTCCGTTTTCAACGGGTAAAGAAAAACCCGATGATGGTAGTGATCCATTTCATAGTTATTTTCGGTAATCCGATGGGCAGCCACCAGGGGATAAGCCAGGGTTCCATCGGCGACGACGGACTGGCGGATACTGACTCGTCCTTCCCGGCAAAGATCATACAGGACAGACTCCTGGAGATAAAGAAATTTCATCAAATAGGCTACCGTAAGAATGCCTATGAGGAAAATGGGGAAAAAGAGGGCAGCTTCCAGGGTAATTCCGCCCTTTCTGTTTTTAATAACTTTTTTCCACATAGTAAACCTTTCCGTTTACCGTTGCCCGGAATTCAAATCCTTTGTACCGACCAGCCAGGGAGAAGTGGCGGTCCGTCTGGAGCTTCATATTGATTTGAATCAGGTCCATGATTCGGACGAGTTTCTTTTCCTGGCTGCTGAATACCAGAAAGAGTTCCAGATATTCAGCGTAATCCTTCCCTTCCCTCACTGCCGGAAAAATAATGCCTCCTTCCATCCGGTGGATATTGTCAATGCTGAGGGCCCAATGCTCCTTCCCCTTCAGAAGGGGGATTTTTTCACCTGCATCCAGCATCTTTCGATCATTCCAGGCTTCCGACAAAGCCCAGGCAGAAGCCAGAACTCCCTGAGCAGCCGGTGCTCCTGGACCCGGAGCCGTCAGATTGGCCAGAGTAGACAGTTCCTCCATCTTTTCCGGATCCTTCAGGATATGAATCAGATTCAATGCGGTACGCAGTCCAGTAAAATCGTTGAGAAATCTTTTTTTATTTTCCAGGTCCGAAAAATCCCCATAAAGAATATATTCGGTTTCATTTCGGAAGAAAGTCGGATGTTCGCCGGACTTTCCGTCTTTATCATGATTGAAGTAGGCTTTGATGTATTGGTTGATCAGGTAGTATCGATGCCCCTTGGTCAACAGGCCCTCCAGGTTTTCTGGCGTCAGATTCAGGATTGCCTGAGTCAGGAGGGTATGGTTGTCCTTCCCCTCTGATGGCAGAGATTGAATGATTTTTTGGTTTTTCAGTTCCCGGATCGGACGATTTTCCGTTGGTATTGAAGGTTCCGGTCCCTTCATTTTCTCTTTGGCCAGACGGAATACCATGATTTCCGACAGTTCCTTCTCCATTCTTTCCCGGTCCATCAGGCTGTATTGCTTCAGGCTCACCTCCACCTCCTGAAGATTGCTGCGGATCAGGTCCATCGGTCTTTTATTCCGGAAAGTGGTGTTGGCATACATCCGGATCAGCTGGTCGATTTCTTCCTCCGACCGCCCATGGGCCAGGATGCCATATCGCTGATACAGCTCCAGGTCATATTCTCCCAGCACCGATAAGGCTGCCAGACGAAAAACCGAGTCGGCGGTACTTTCCCCTGCTTTCTGGGCTGCAGCATGAACAAAGGTCAGGGCCAGCGTTATCATAGACCCCAGAATCAAGGTCAGAAAGACAGTGGAAAATCCTCTTTTGCTCATTCAGATCAGCCCTTTCAACAAGTCTGCCATTCTTTTGGCTTCCCCCATCATTTCCTCTTCTTCCTCCTCAATCATTTCCCGGCGATGCTCCTGATAACTGGCGGTGGTTTTCTCATAAAGGTCCGTAATCACACCAATCAGAGCCATGATGGTCAGCAGGATTATCGGTATCACCAGGGAGGCTTCCACCAAAGCCGAGCCTTTCTTATTATTCATCAGAAGCCGCTGCTCATTAAATTAGCAAAAATGCCATCCACAAAAGCTGTAATCTGGGTCCGGAAAATCAACGCCAATCCAATGGCAATACTGACCAGCAAAGCAACCTGGACCAGCTCCATCCCCCGCTTAGAATTATTCTTCCTCAATTTTTGATCTTTTCTCTTGCTTCTCATTTCTTCCTCCTTTTTCTCTGCCTTCTCCAATTAAATTCAGGATGTCAGGACTGCCGGTGCGATGGCGATGGTTATCAGTACTAATAGATACAAACAAAGGGGCATCGTTAATTTAGTTTCTTTGACCCGGATTTCCTCCTCCACCCTTTTTTTTCGCTTATGCATCAGGTCATTTCGTTCCTTCAGCAGTTTTTCCGACAAGAGGATCCCCCGCTGCAGATTGTCCCGGATGATACCGGCAATCCGGATAAAGTCCTGATCGTCTGTCCTTCGGGCAAATGCGGCCAGTTGAACATCCAGCGGGTCTCGTGTTTCTTCGTAGCGAATCAGGATCCATTCCAACTGGCTGTAAAAATAGGATTTTTCCTTCTTCTTTTGTTCATTTTTCATTATTTCCTTAAAAGCTCCTTCAAAGATCGCTCCAGCATTGAGGAGTAAAACCAGCTGGTTAAGGAACAGGGGCAAATCCCCCTGAATGGATCGGGTCGCCAACTCCCTTTCCTTTTTCAGTGCCGAGTATCGAGACCAGGTCAGAATCCCGCCAAGCAGCAGAATCCCAAGGAAGAAATACCCGAAGTTTCTATTGTTTTCAGCCATCCACTGAATCGGTATTCCGTCCCTCGTGTGGGTGGGAAGAAGGATTTGGTTTCCTGGTTCAGCGATTGCCTCCCTTAGCAGGTTCTCCACCTGCCTCCTCATTTCTTCCACTTGATCCCGATCCCGATCAGAACCCGACTTTGATTCTTTCATCACCGAAACAGAGGGAATCCTGGCCGACATCTCCCCTGTCCAGACCGAATCCTCTTGCACAATTCTTGCGGTGATATCTCCCTGTATCGTTCCGGATTCGGGCCGGATCAAACCGATGATCTGCTGGCTTTCCGCCGACCTATAAAGGAAGTGCCGGTTGCTCTGGCTTTGTCCCAGAAAAAAGGAAAACAAAAGGAGCAGCAGAGACAAGAGCGCGAAAAAGCACCGATTTCGGTTGCGTATAATCGCATCCCTTGCCTTTTCTTCCTGATTTACTCCATACAACTCCCGATACTGGTTTTCCAGATAATCAATGTCGCCCAGGAAGTGTCTTTTCAGCAGAAGGATCAGACGGGTGGGGAACTTTAAAATGTCAGAAGCGGATCTCATCCCCTCACCTCCATAATCCGGTCTGTCCAGTAATAGCCTGCTCCAATCGTTATAATGGAGAGAGTCATGATCATCCTGCCCGCTCCGGTATCATAGAGAGGAGCGATATAATCCGGCGAAGTCAACCGTAGAAAGAGAAGAATCATCAGGGGCATGAGACTGATAAGCCGGGCTTCCATCCTCTTTTGGGCACTGAGCACTTGTAATTCCTGCTGAAGTTTCATTTTCTCGGATATAATCTGACAAGTCAAACCAATGGCCTGTTCCAGATCTCCACCGGTCCTTCTGCAGATTCCATAGGAACGGACAAAATCTTTCAGGTCATCCAAAACCGACTCATCTGCCATTTTTTCCAGCAGATGGATGTCTGCCTCCCGGCTTTTTTTCCGATCTGTAATAGTCTTTTCCATCATCCGGAGAAAATCCGTTTTCTTTGCTTTCTGAGCCAATAATCGGTGGAGGGATTCTTCCATACCTTCTTCCATAGATCTTCCGCTTTCGATAGAAGCAGAAAGGCTCTGGAGAAAATCGAGAAATTGACGCTGTTGCAGCTTAACATCCCTTTTCTTCTGCATTCCGGCATAGGAGGGGTAAGTCAAAAGAGCAGCGGTGATGCTGCCAAACAGAGCTGCAAGGAGATGGTCATAAAAAAGAATCAGCCCAATGGTCCAAAGGGGTAATGAAACCAGAAAATATTTAATCGAATCCCTTCTAATGAGAATTTTTATCTTCCCAATGGAAATCATAGAATAATCCCCTGCATTTCAAGCTTTCTGGTGTTTTTAATCCCGTTTCCGGTATGAATTAAACCTTTTTTTATGTCATAAATAAATAATTTATTTAACATAATTTTTTCTCCTTCCATTGCACCAACTTCGGTGATTTCCAGCACTACTCTTCGCTGGTCGGGTAAACGTCCCAGATGGACGATCATGTCGATGCCTTCTGCAATCTGGCCCCGAACCGCAGGTATGGGGTAATCGGCTGCTTGAAGAAACATGGATTCCAGACGATAAAGCATCCCTTCCGGCGAATTTCCGTGACCTGTGGACAGACTCCCGTCATGGCCGGTATTCATGGCCTGAATCATGTCCACCACTTCTCCGCCCCGGACCTCCCCCACCACGATCCGGTCCGGTCTCATACGCAAACTGGTGCGAATCAGCTGGTTCATCTCGATCTGGCCTTTGCCCTGCCCATTGGCGTTTCTGCATTCCAACCGGACCAGATTGCGGGAAGGCTCCAGCTGTAATTCGGCGGAATCCTCGATGACAATGATTCGCTGGTCACTGGGGATGTATTGGGACAATATATTGAGAAAAGTGGTTTTCCCGGAGGAAGTCCCGCCGCTGATAAAAATGTTAAAACCCGCCAGCACCAATTTTTCCAGGAATCCGGCTGCCTCCCTGGTAATGGTTCCGGTACGGATCAGATGTTCCATGGTCAAGGGTTTTTCCGGGAACTTCCGAATCGTTAAGACTGGTCCATCCAGGGCAACGTTGCTGTATACGGCATTGACCCGGGATCCATCAGGCAGTCTGGCATCCAGAATCGGTGTCCTTTCGTTGATTTCCCTATGGACCCTGGCACCGATCCTTCGAATCACTTCCTGAAGTTCTTCGGTGGAGGCAAAGGCCATCTCCAGTTTTTCCGTCTTGCCTTTTTTTTCAATATAAATGGAATCCGTGCCGTTTACCATAATTTCAGAAATGTCATCATCCTGTAAGAGGGGCTCCAGGATGCCCATGTCTCTTCGCAGCGTATAAAAAACCTGATTGACGATCCGCACCTTCATCCGAAAATCCGTTTCCTCCAGTTCCGGATCCTTCAGTACCCGTCCTTCGGTCATCTCTGCCGCCTGACGATCGGTGATTTCATCTCCCGCCAACTGGATTTCCTTGCGGACCTCTTTGGTGATGCGTACTACAGTGTTTTTCCAATCCATTGGTTCCTGCCCTCATGACTACTGTCAATTTCTAATCTTGATTTACATTTTTTACCATTCTATCATAAAAAATATCGGCTGTAAATATTTACCAGCCGATTTGTAACCTTTTATATTTCGACATTATTCCAGCATACCAGATTCCAGCAGACTGTCCGCCATGGCCTGAGTACCCAGCACCCAGACGATATCTCCCACTTCCATAGTGGTATCCTTGTCTGGTATGATCATTGGCAGGGTTTCCCGTTCGATGCCGATGATGAAACCCTTGTGCCGTGCCCGGAACTTGGATGTGACGATGGTCTGATTTGCCAGGGGGGACCCTCGCTCCACTTCAATGGCAATCAGCATCAGTTGATCTTCCGGCGGAATATCGTGGAAAATCTGCCCGTAAATAAAATCTCTCAGCGTAATGGGATCTTCCTTGGGGTTTTCAATGTATTGATCTTTTTTCAGCATGACCAGATAGGCATCGATCTGTTTCCGGGAACCCATGGCAAAAAGCCGGTCTCCCTTCAGGATCACTTCATCCTTGTTGGGCAGATTGATATGCCGTCCATCCCGGATGACCTTCAGGATATGGACTCCCATTTTCCGTTGTGAGCTGAAATAGCGAAAAGCATTTTTTTTCGGGGTATCCACGGCATCGAACTGGACAACATACAGATTCCGGTCCACCCATTCCGACTTGTCACGCTGATGCTCCTTCTGCCTTTTGGCAAAAATCCTCTCATTATAATTCTTGAAAAAACGAGTCTCCAATTGAAGGGATCTGCTTCTGATAAAATCCGATTTTATAATAAGAATAACAATCAGAATGGCGATGATGGTGACGATCCATAAGGGCAATTCAAGGATTCTGGTTACAGTCAGGATAATGAACTCGGATCCGATAAGCACTCCAATGGCCGTCAATGCAGCCAGGGGAAGCCGGTTAGAAGCCTTTTTCAGCCAAAGCTTGGTATATAGTATATTTCGGTGAGAAGCCATGATGCTGATGATAGGAACCATGGGAAGGCAGATCAGAATCGTCATAAAAACTTCCTCATAATAAGGAATATAGGGCCTGGAATGGGGCTCAACCCAGGTAACTCCGATATAATAGATGCAGAAAAGCACCACCGAAGAAAGGGAAGTCCGGATAAAATACTTGGTAAGATATTCGTGCCAGTCCTCATCCATTTCATTGACGCTCTGCTTTTCTGAAGTATACCGATTCAGGTAATCTACCACCTTGTCCGGGAGCACCCGGGAAAGGAAGCGGCGAACCGAATCAATCCGCTTTAAAAAGATGGGGGTTAAGAAAATGGTTATCACCGAAACAAAGACGATAATCGGATAGAGAAAGGAGCTGGTCACTCCAAGAGCCGTGCCAAGTGAGGCTATGATAAAAGAGAATTCGCCAATCTGGACCATGCTCATGCCTACACCAACAGAGTTTTTCAGCGATTGACCAGAAATAAGGGATCCCAGGGTTGAAAAGGTCATCTGCCCCAAAATGGTAATCACTGTCAGCAGCAGGATAACCCAGAAATACTCAGCAAAGGTGCTGAGATCAATCAAAAGACCTACAGAAACAAAGAAAACAGCCCCGAAAAGATTGCGAATCGGAGCCACCATTTTTTCGATTCTTTCCTTAAATACGGTACCGGCCAGGATAGAACCGGCGATAAAAGCACCAAGGGCTGAGGAGAAACCGATGAAATTTGCCACCACCACCATCAGCAGACACAATCCCAGAGAGAGGATCAGCAGGCTTTCATCGTTCATCAGCCTTCTGGCCTTCCTCAAAATGGTGGGAATCAGATAAATCCCCAATACGAACCAAAGAACCAGATACATAAGTAAAATGGTAATGTCTCCAACCATATCGATTCGGTCGATTCCCTTGCTGATGGAAATGGTTGAAAGAACGATTATCATGAATACCCCGGCGATATCTTCAATGATCAGGGTACCCATGACGATGCCGGAAAAGGATTTGGGTTTCAGGCCGAATTCCTCGTAGGCTTTGATGATGACCATGGTGGAAGACATGGAAAGCATCCCACCCAGAAACAGGCTGTCCATCCGGCTCCAGCCTAAGGACTGGCCAACCAGGTTTCCAATCAGGATCATTGGGAAGATGATGGTCATCGCGGTGATAATGGCACTTCCTCCCACATTGGCCAGACGATGAAAACTAAATTCCAAGCCCAGGCCAAACATGATGAAGATAATGCCTAACTCAGCCCAGACCTGAATGTTGGCTGTATCAATGATCGTGGGGATGATGTTAAAATGAGGGCCGGTTAGAAAACCGGCCAGGATATATCCCAGCAGTACCGGCTGCCGAATCTTTTTAAAAAGCAGGGTAGTGGCCCCTGCAACCACCAGTACCAAGGCCAGGTCCCGGATGAGATAATCCAGATGCTCCATGTCAATTCCTCGTTTGGGAAGGGAAAAGAACTGAAAATACTGAGCCTTCATTCATCTGGCTCTCTACCTTCAGCTCGGCTTCAAATAAATTGGCAATATGTTTGACGATGGACAATCCCAGTCCCGTTCCTCCAGCCTTGGAAGAACGGGATTTATCCACCCTGTAAAACCTTTCAAAAAGTCGGTCGATGTGTTCCGGAGAGATGCCGATTCCCTGATCCCGTACTTGAATCAGAATCTGCTCCGTTTCAGATACCATTTCTGCGGAGACCCGGACTGCTCCTCCATCTCTGGAATACTTGATGGCGTTTTCGATTAGATTCAGCATCATCTGCTTGAATCGGTCCTCACTTCCCTGAATTTTCAGGTTTGGATCCACGGTCAGAACAACATCGATTCCCCTGGCCTGAGCGATGGGCATAATAGAAGAGATGATTTCCTGAAGAGACTGCTGTACGTGGATCTGCTGTTCCATGGAAACATTCCTTCTGTTCTCAATATCAGATAAAATCAGAAGATCTTCAATAAGCCGTTTCAATCTGGCTGTTTCAATGGCCATGATGTCCAGAAATTTATTTCGAACTTCCGGATTCTCCGCAGCACCTTCCTGCAGAGTCTCCAAAAACCCCTGAATGGAGGTCAGGGGGGTTTTTAGTTCATGACTGACATTGGCAACAAATTCACTGCGTATTTTTTCGGACCGTGCATTTTCTTCATCCGCTTGCTCCAGCTGTGACTTCAAATCTTCAATCGGGCGGATGATCCAACGGTATAGCAAAATAGCCAGCAACAGGGATGCCATTCCGCTGATCAGCAACCCATAGAAGGGATGTCCGAAGTATCCTGCCAATAGAAAGATCAGGTAGTTGACGCCGGCAATGACAATGGAGAACAGGATGAATTTTGTCTTCATGCCATTTTATATCCTTTCCCCCGGATGGTCTGGATGTATCGATCCTCTTGCTCCGACAAGCCCAGCTTCCGGCGGATGTAACGGATGTGGACATCCACGGTCCTGGTTTCTCCTGCATAATCGATTCCCCACACCTTGTCCAGCAATTGATCCCGGGTAAAAACCACTCCCCGGTTTCGGCCGAGAAAGTGAATCAAATCAAATTCCCGGGAGGTCAGTTCCACCTTTTCGCCCCGAAAGATGACCTGATGCCGTTCCGGATCAATGGTCAGTTCATCGAGGATGATGGCTGCTCCTGCTGGGTGTTGGGTTTCCTTTTCCTCCACCCTTCGAAGGACAGCGTTGATTCTGGCCATTAGTTCCCGGATGCCAAAGGGCTTGGTAATATAATCATCAGCCCCAAATTCAAGACCCAGCACTTTGTCTATTTCATCACTCTTGGCTGTTAGCATGATGATGGGAGTTTGATTTCCTTCACCCCTCAGTTCTTTGCAGATATCGTACCCGTTTTTACCGGGAAGCATGATATCCAGAAGAATGAGATCCGGTTTTTCAATGTGTACCAGAGTAATGCCCATGATGCCGTCATCTGCACCGATTCCCCGGAAGCCGTTGGCTTCCAGGTTGTATAAAATCAGTTCCCGGATATTGGGCTCGTCTTCAATTATCAGGACTTTCTTCATGGATTACCTCGTCATCCGATGCAGGGCTTAAAGGGCTTTTTCTTTTTCATCTCTGATATTTTTATACTTGTGGAATCCGATGTCTGCCAGTACGGCTTCCGCAATGTTGGTGCAGTAATCACCAATTTTCTCAATGTTGTGGACAATATCGATGTACATCACGGTGAATTCCGGCGAACAGATTCGTTCGTTCAGCCGTTTCATATGCTGGACTCTCAATCGGTCCTCAGTGGCATTGATTTCCTTCTCCTGCTCCAGTACATCCTGAGCCAACTCGGTATCTCCGTTTTCCAAGGCCTTGATGGTATCGGTGGTCATCCTTCGGATGCTGTCAAAGCATTCGTAAATTTCTGCAGAAGCCGTATCGGAGAATTCATATTTATTTTTGATTTTCTCCCGGGCAAACTCCACAATATTGGTGCAATGGTCACCGATATGTTCGATATCCGAGGCCACGTGGATCATTTCCGATACCTGAAGGGCCTGATTTTCTGTCAGATTACCGCTGGTATAGAGGGATGCCAGGTATTTAACGGTTTCTCCCTGGAGGCTGTCCACGATATCCTCCATCTCCAGGACCTTATTGACTGCCTGAAGGTCATCACCAAGAAAGGCTTTTTTGGCTTCCACGATCATATCCAGGGCGATTCCGGCAATTCTGGAAAGTTCTTTGGTCGCCAGATGAAGGGCAAATACGGGGCTTTCAATGATTTTATAATCCAGATACATGGGGGCACCAACCGCCAGTACTTCTTCCTTATCCGCTACCAGTTTGGTAACAATCTTTACCAGGACCCAGATAAAGGGCAGCCAGACGATGGTATTCAGTATGTTAAAAAACATATGGGAATTAGCGATCTGACGGGCTATGATTTCCAACTCCGGACCTTTTGGTGAAATGAAACTGATAAACCGAGCGTAGTGTGGAATCAGAAAGATGAAAATCAAAGTGCCTGCAATATTAAAAATCGTATGGGAAAGGGCTGCTCTTTTGGCATTAACGGAAGCACCAATGGAGGCCAGCAAGGCTGTAATGGTGGTTCCTATGTTGTCACCAAAGAGAATCGGAAGAGCTCCCTGCAGTCCGATGATGCTGGTGATGCCGTCGGCTCCCGGCTGAGAAGCCAGATTCTGAAGTACGGCAATCGTAGCAGAACTGCTCTGGACAACAACAGTCATGACCGCCCCGATCAGGACGCCAAGAGCCGGAATGTCCTGGACATTCAGCATGATTTCTGTAAATACGGGAGCTGCAGCCAGTGGTTTCATGATATCGGACATAATATTGATGCCTACAAACAGCAGACCAAAACCAAAGGCCACTTGTCCGATGTTGACGATTCGCTCTCTTTTAAAGAAAAAATAGGCAATAAATCCAATAACGACGAAAATCCAGGCATAATCCCCTATTTTAAAAGCGATCAGCTGAGCCGTTATGGTGGTACCGATATTGGCACCCATGATAACGCTGATTGCCTGGGGCAGGTTCATCAGTCCGGCGCTGACAAAGCCAATGACCATTACCGTCGTAGCGCTGCTGCTCTGTAGGACAGCTGTAGTCAGTGCTCCTGCTACAACCCCTAGGACTGGATTCCTGGTCAGTACTGCCAGAATGTTTCTCATTTTGTCGCCAGCTGATTTCTGAAGACCGTCGCTCATCAGGTTCATACCATAGATGAACAGGGCCAGCCCACCCAGCATGGTCATCGTCATCTGAAATATTTCCGCATTCATATTCTTTCCCCTTTATCATATCATACTTATTCGAATAATAACATTCATAGCTATTATATAGGATTTATCATTTTGGTCCTATCATTTTCGTTAAGGGGATGTAAATTTTATGTTAAATCCAATCCTGCCTGTCCAGAATCCATTGAGTGATTTCCCGCATACGACGTTGGAATATACCTGCTTCCGGCCTGTAATCAAATACTCCTTCAAACATTTTTAAGGAAGGGTCAAATTCAATCTCAAAGCAGGTCCTTTCCTTTTCATCTTTTTTATCTTGTTCCTTCTCCGGATTTGCCAAACACCATTCATCATCTTGAAACCGCTGATTGTAGATGTAACCGCAGGGTACCGAGGAAACTCGTTCAATCATTTCCAGGATTTCCCGGTCTTTCCTATTATGGTTCCCACCCATCCCAAAGGGGGAATCAGAAACACAAAGGATCCCATCGGCCTGCCGGAGGATTTGGCCAGGCCCATCCCCGCAGAAATTTGGAAGTTCAACGATCAGCCAGTCCACTCCCCCGCTTTTTCCGATCTCCATGATCAATTGCTCCACCTCATTTGCCGTTAACTGCTGCAAGGGGTTTTTTCTGCCGGTTGGATAAAAGTACCGAACCCCTCTGGGTGTTTCAAGATAAAAATTTTCCATGGAAACTGATTCCCTGCTTTCCCTGTAATACAAGTAACGAGACAACCCAGGTTCCGGAATCCTCTCCTCTAAGGTGGCTGGATGCCAATCTTCCGTCAGGTCAAATTCCCCTCCATTCAGATAGAGGACTCTGGATTGATGGAAAATGCTGAGTTCGGAACCGATTCCCAGACTAATGGCTGTCTTTCCCGACCCACCTCTTGCTCCCGTAACCACAAGGACCCTGGGTTTTCCCTCTTCCCGGCTGAAGGGATCAGCAAAACCTTCCAGTTTGATCAAAACGCCGGCTATTTTCAGAAGGTTCTTCACCGAACCATATTTATAAACCCCGGTCTGATCCCCCTCCCAGGGTTTATCCGTCAAAAAAAGAACAGGACAATTAAAATAATCGGATAAGGCCTTTTCTTTCTCCCCGGAAGGTGGTTCATCAATTATAACCAGGTTCCAACCCTCGGTACCCTCAGGGATTTTTGACCCGATGGATGACAAACCCACTGTGAGACCGGATCGAAAAGAATTCATCGATTGAATCAATGCCTTTCCATAATCCTCATCATCGGTCAGCAGTAAAAATTTCATAACACCTACGCCTTTCTTAATTCCCAATAATATCCATATTATACTTTATATACCATTTATTGTCAATTTTTCAGATGTTATTCCATTCTATTTCTTCATCGAGGGTAACGAAAAGGAGAACCGCTTCCGGTTCTCCTGATTGGTACTATAGGTGCTATAAAGAAAACAACTCTTCTTATTTATCCAAGTTCTGATTCTTTACCACAGCCTGAGCTGCTGCCAACCGGGCAATAGGAACCCGGAAGGGAGAACAGGACACATAGTGGAGACCGATGTTGTAGCAGAATTCCACGGTTTTCGGATCGCCGCCATGCTCGCCGCAGATACCCAGCTTGATATTAGGTCGGGTTTCCTTGCCTAGCTCCACGGCCATCTTCATTAATTTCCCGACCCCCTTTTCATCCACAGTCTGGAAAGGATCTTCTTCAAAAATCAGCTTATCCCGATAGTCCTGGATGATCTTGCCCGTATCATCTCTGGAGAATCCAAAGGTCATCTGGGTCAGGTCGTTGGTACCGAAGGAGAAAAATTCGGCTTCCCTGGCGATTTCATCAGCAGTAAGGGCTGCCCGGGGCACTTCGATCATGGTACCGATCAGGTACTCGACTTTCTCCCCTTCCCGTTCAAAGCACTTCTGGATGGTCTGTTCCACCGTATTCTTAACGAAGGTCAGTTCCTTTTCCAGTCCGACCAGCGGAATCATGATTTCCGGGATGATCTTCATGCCTTTTTCTTTTTTCAGTTCAATGGCGGCCATGATGATGGCTTCTGCCTGCATCTCGGCAATCTCCGGATAGGTGATGACCAGCCGGCAGCCCCGGTGTCCCAGCATGGGATTGAATTCATGAAGCTCCCGAACGGCTTTTTCCAGTTTCTCATAGGGAATATTGATTTGTTCCGCCAGAAGATGGGTTTCTTCTTCCGTTTGGGGAAGGAATTCGTGTAAAGGAGGATCCAGCAGTCGAATCGTCACCGGCCGCTCACCCATCACCTCGAAAATCCCCTTAAAATCTCCCTTTTGATAAGGAAGCAGGAATTTCAGTGCTTCTCTCCGCTCTTCTTCCGTGTCGGCAACGATCATCCGACGGACAGCCGGAATCCGTTCTTCTTCAAAGAACATGTGCTCTGTACGGCAAAGGCCGATACCTTCTGCGCCAAATTCAACCGCCTGAGCTGCATCCCTGGGATTGTCCGCATTGGTTCGCACCTTCATGGTACGAATCTCATCGGCCCATTTCATGATGGTAGCGAAGTCACCGGACAGCTCCGGAGCTACTGTATCTACTTTGCCTTGATAAACGATTCCAGTGGAGCCGTCCAGGGATAGATAATCCCCTTCTTTGAAAGTCATGCCCTTCACGGTCATCACGTTATTCTGGTCGTCGACTTTGATGTCGGAACAGCCTGCCACGCAGCATTTACCCATGCCTCGGGCCACAACTGCCGCATGGGAGGTCATGCCTCCACGGGCTGTCAGAATGCCTTCCGCAGCTACCATGCCTCCCAGGTCTTCCGGGGAAGTTTCCTGGCGGACCAAGATGACTTTTTCTCCAGCTTTTGCAGCTTCTGCCGCATCTGCTGCATGGAAATAAATCCTGCCGGTGGCCGCCCCTGGAGAAGCAGGAAGGCCTTTCGCCAGAGCAACGGCTTTTTTGATTTCATTTTGATCGAACATGGGGTGAAGCAACTGGTCGATCTGAGCAGGATCCAGCCGGGTTACGGCAGTCCGCTTATCGATGAGGCCTTCCTTTTCCATGTCTACAGCGATTTTAACGGCAGCAGCGGCGGTTCTTTTACCGGTTCGGGTCTGGAGCATGAACAGCTTGCTGCGCTCCACGGTAAACTCCATATCCTGCATATCCGTATAATGTTTTTCCAGGAGCTCGGAGATCCGGCTGAACTCTTTATAGACCTCCGGGAAGGTTTCCGCCATCTGATCGATGGGCAGAGGGGTCCGGATACCGGCTACCACATCTTCTCCCTGGGCATTGACCAGGAATTCTCCGAAAATATGATCCTCTCCGTTTACCGGACTGCGGGTAAAGGCAACACCGGTTCCGGAAGTATCCCCCATGTTTCCGAATACCATGGACTGAACATTGACCGCGGTACCCAGGTTGGAGGGAATGTTGTTGATCTGACGATAAAGAATCGCCCGCTCATTGTTCCAGGACCGGAATACGGCTTTGATGGCGCCGACCAACTGTTCCCTGGGATCCTGAGGGAAAGGGATTCCCGTTTCTTTCAGAACCAATTCTTTGTAGGAGACGATGATTTCCTTCAGGTCTTCTGCCTGAAGCTCCACATCGAATTCAACGTTCTTTTCATGCTTTTTAGCTTCAAAGATTCCGTCAAATTTGCTCTTGTGCACATCCAGAACTACGTCGCCGTACATCTGGATGAAACGCCTGTAACTGTCATAGGCAAATCGTTCATTCTCTGTTAATCGGACCATACCGATCACGGTCTCATCGTTGAGCCCCAGATTCAGGATGGTGTCCATCATGCCCGGCATGGAAAATACAGCGCCGGATCGGACGGAAACCAACAGGGGATTGGATGGATCGCCGAAGGTTTTTCCAGTGACCTTTTCCAAATCGGCCAGTTTCACATAGATTTCATCCATGATCTCCTCCGATATGGTTCGGTTCTTGGTATAATACTCGTTGCAGGCTTCTGTCGTAACGGTAAATCCGAAGGGGACCGGCAGCCCGATCTTGGTCATTTCGGCCAGATTGGCTCCTTTACCGCCCAGAAGACTTTTCATGTCCTTGGAACCTTCATTAAAAGAATAAACAAATTTCTTCATTACTTTTTCTCCTTATTCCATTTAAAAAATCAGTCTTTCTTCGATGTATCCCCTGACTTCTTCGATTGGAATTCGAATCTGTTCCATCGTATCTCTGTCCCGTATGGTGACGCAGCCGTCTGTTTCCGTGTCAAAGTCGACACAGATGCAAAACGGGGTCCCAATTTCATCTTCCCTTCTGTATCTTTTGCCAATGGATCCGGATTCATCGTAATCAACCATGAAATATTTGGATAATTCTTCATGAATCGGTTCGGCGATGGGGGCTAATTTTTTAGCCAACGGCAACACGGCAGCTTTAAAGGGTGCCAGAGCCGGGTGGAACCGCAGCACGGTCCGTACATCTTCCTTGCCATCCTCCGACCGGAGCACTTCTTCATCATAAGCATCCACCAGGAATGCCAAAGTGACCCTGTCAGCCCCTAAGGACGGTTCGATACAATACGGAACATATTTTTCATTGGTCTCCGGATCGATGTAGTTCATCTCCTGTCCGGAATGCTCAATGTGCTGCTTCAAATCGAAATCGGTACGGTCTGCGATGCCCCACAACTCTCCCCAGCCAAAGGGGAACAGGAACTCAATATCCGTGGTGGCGTTGCTGTAATGGGAAAGCTCTTCTGCTTCATGATCCCGGAGCCGGATATGCTCCTCTTTCATATTCAGATCCTTCAGCCACTTGACGCAGTAATCCTTCCAGTAAGCGAACCATTCCAGGTCCGTTCCCGGTTTGCAGAAAAATTCCAGCTCCATCTGTTCGAACTCTCTGGTTCGGAAGGTGAAATTGCCCGGAGTAATCTCGTTTCGGAAGGATTTTCCGACCTGAGCGATCCCAAAGGGGATTTTCTTTCGGGAGGTCCGCTGGACATTCTTGAAATTAACAAAGATGCCCTGGGCTGTTTCCGGTCTTAAATAGATTTCCGCTTTGGAATCCTCCGTTACCCCCTGAAAGGTCTTGAACATCAGGTTGAACTGACGGATACCGGTGAAATCCTTCTTTCCGCATTCGGGACAGGGAATTTCCTTTTCCTTCAGGAATTCTTCCATCTTTTCGTTGGACCAACCGTCCACGGTTACATCGGTGATCTTCTGATCAGCCAGATAATCCTCAATCAGCTTATCCGCCCGGAAACGAGCTTTACAGCTTTTACAATCGATCAGAGGATCCGCGAAACCACCCACATGACCGGAAGCCACCCAGGCTTTCGGATTCATCAGGATGGCGGCGTCCAGGCCCACGTTGTATTTGGACTCCTGAACGAATTTTCGCCACCAGGCTTTTTTGACGTTATTTTTCAGTTCTACCCCCACCGGACCGTAGTCCCAAGTGTTGGCCAGTCCCCCGTAAATATCGGAACCGGGATAAACAAAGCCCCTGTTTTTGGCAAGGGCTACGACTTTTTCCATTGAAATATCTCTGCTCATATTACCTTCCATTTCCAGTATGCACTTATTAGTCTTTTTTTATTTTTCTTCTTCGCTTTCTTCCTTGATCGGTTCCCCTTCATCGGTGAAAACATCGTCCATGTTGAAGTCCAGGTCCACATCGTCGGCTTCCTTTTTTACCTTGTTCAGGGCATCCGATGCCTTTTCCTTCACATTGTGATAGACATCGGCGCTTTTTTCCTTGACCTCATCGGCAATGATGGTGCCTTTTTCGACGATATCTCCCAGGGTTTCATTGGCCATTTCGCTGATGTCATAGATGGATCCGTCTTCCCGGATCAGTTCGATGTCGCACTTGGTTCCAAAAGCCGTAAGAACACCGGCAATCATGGCCCAGGGAGCCAGGATCGTGCCAACGATTCCAACATTCAAGGGAAGGTTCAGAACAACTTCATCATCCTTCTTGACAATGATCTTGGAAACGTTGCCTTTTTTAACTGCTTCTTTAATGGCCGATACCACGCCGGAAGCCTGTTCGCTGAATTTCCCCTTGGATTTTTCATCAATGGTTTCCTCGATGGCGATGATGGCATCCACCACGCTGCCTTCAGCGGCTTCCAATGCTTCCTTTGCCTCTTTGTAGCTGACTCCGGTTCTGTCCTTGACCAGTTCGATTTTTTCTAATGTAATTTCCATTTTCGACCCTCCTTATCCGTCGATCATAAGACCTTCACTCTTTAAATCACGGATATCCAGATGATACCCGATGTACTGTCTGAGAAGTCTCTGGATGCCTGCTTCCACCGGATCGGCCAAAGCAATGGTTTCCAGACTTTTCAAAGGATGTTCCAGAAAATACTTTAATATACCTACTATATCAAAATCCGGCTCACAAATCAACGGATCCATGGGTTCCGGACCCAGTTTTTTTATACAGTCCCTGCAAATCACTCCTCCGTCCCGGATGCTGAAACCAGGATGGATTCCGTTGCAGCCGCAGAGGACGCAGTTTTCCAGCTGAGGACCAGATCCCAGGATCTGAAGGGCCTTGACCTGATACCCCAGTACCAGGGTCCGGAGTTTTTTATTCCGGCTTTCCATCATGTCCAGAAAATCCAAAAGAAGCTGAAATAACTGAGGATTCCTCAGATTTTCGGCTGCCACCTTCTCGGTAAATTCCATCACATAGGAAGCAGCCAGATACTTGTCCAGGTCTTCACCAATCCGGTAATGACTCCGTATTACCTCCGCTCCGTTGATGCTGTACAGATCCTTGCTCCGGTAAAGCTCATACCGGCCATAGCTGAAAGGGCGAAGGGCCAGGGCAGCCTTGCTCCGGCTTTTCTCTCCGATGCTGGTACCGGCACTGATTTTCCCGTACTTTGCTGAAAAGAGAAGAATCATTTTTCGTCCATTGACGGTCTTCGTCTGCCTGAGGATGATCCCTTCCGTATCCGTTACCATAACTATTCCTTATAACCAAAGTTGGAAAGGGCAAAATCGCTGTCCCGCCAGTTTTCCCGAACCTTTACCCAAAGCTCCAGAAAGACTTTGGTACCCAGCAGACCTTCGATTTCTTCCCGGGCCGCCTTGCCGATTCCCTTCAGTTTCTTACCGTCTTTTCCGATGATGATGCCTTTGTGGGATTTTTTCTCACAATGAATAACCGCACCGATTCGGGTCAGATTCTTTTCTTCCTTGTAGCTTTCAATCTCAATGGCGATGCCGTGGGGAACTTCTTCACTCAGGTACATCAGGGTTTTTTCCCGGATGATTTCACTGACGATGAACCGTTCCGGGTGGTCCGTCACCATATCTTCAGGGAAGTACTGGGGTCCTTCTTTCAGGATTTCCGTAATCGAGCGGAGGATCCGGTCCACGTTCTGACCGGAGATCGCAGCGGTACCGAAAATCTGCTGAAAGACACCGGTAGCTTCATACTGTTCATAAATCCGCTTGAACTTATCCGGATCCAGTTTGTCCATCTTATTGATGATCAGGAACTTGGGCGTAGCCACTTCCCGGAGCATCTCCAGGATGTACCGGTCTCCCGGACCGGCGTCCAGCTCGTCATCCACCAGAAACAGAACCACTTCCACTTCCCGGAAGGTATTGACCGCCATGGCTGTCATGGCCTCTCCCAGCTTGTTTTTAGGCTTGTGGATTCCGGGGGTGTCGATGAAGATCATCTGGACATCCTCTTCCTCCTTTGTCTGAGCGAAGCGGGTGTAGATTCCCCGAATGCTGTTCCGGGTCGTCTGGGGCTTGTCGGTAGTAATGGCGATCTTTTCACCTAAAATGGCATTGAGGAGGGTGGATTTACCCACATTGGGCCTGCCGATAATCCCTACAAAACCTGATTTCATAAATCTCCTTTCTCCAGACGGAAACCATGGGGAAGCAGTTCCTTCAGGGTGGTTACCGTCAGATTGTCTTCATCGGGACCGGCGATTACGATAAGATCCTCACCGAATTCCAGCATAAACTGGCGACAGATCCCACAGGGCCAGGCAGTACCGTCGTTGCAGCACACCGCAATGGCTTTAAAATCCCGCTCCCCATCCGAAATAGCCTTCACAAAGGCGGTACGTTCGGCGCAGATGGTTGCCCCCAGGGAGGAGTTTTCCACATTGACGCCGGTTATCACCCGGCCATCCCCGGTCAGCAGGGCTGCCCCAACTGTAAAATTCGAAAAGGGCGCATACGCTTTGGGCATGGCTTCAACGGCCTTTCGGTATAATTCTTTCGGGTCCATGGCAAACCTACCTTTCTATGCCCATCAGGGTCATGATCTTTTCTTCCTGTTCCCTCATGGCTTTCTTATCTTCTTCCACCAGATGGTCAAAGCCCATCAGATGGAAAATACTGTGGACGAAGAGATACACCAGTTCCCGCTCCGGGGAATGACCGAACTCGTCCGCCTGAAGAAGGGCCTGTTCGGAACAGATCACCACATCTCCCAAGCAAAGGATTCCTTTTTTGGGCATCCCTTCCAAAGACTCATATTGGGGAAAGGACAGGACATCCGTTACGCTGTCAACTCCCCGGAACTGCTGGTTCAGCTCCCGGATCTCCTCCGGTCCGACAAAGGTGACACTGACCTCGATCCTTTCAGGATCCAGGCCCTGGGATTTCACCGCCAGACTGGCTGCTTCCCGGATTCGGTCGATGATGGACTGACCGGGCATGATCTCTTCACTGAACAGTATATTCATAATGACTCCTCTTTATTCTTCTTCCAACTCAGGATAATCCTGATAATAACGGTCATAGGCGACAATGATCTTGCGGACCAGTTCGTGTCGGACCACATCCACTTCGGTCAGGAAACAGAAATCAATATCCGAAACATTTTTTAAAACCTTGATGGCCTCGATCAGCCCGGATTTCTTTCCCCGGGGCAGGTCGATCTGGGTGATGTCTCCGTTGACCACTGCCCTGGAACCAAAACCCAGGCGGGTCAGAAACATCTTCATTTGCTCCCGGGTGGTATTTTGAGCCTCATCCAGGATGATAAAAGAATTGTCCAGGGTCCTTCCCCGCATATAGGCCAGGGGGACGATTTCGATGACTTCCTTTTCCTTGAGTCTCATGGCGGTTTCCCGGCCCAGGATATCATAGAGGGCATCATAGATCGGACGGAGATAGGGGTCCACTTTTTCCTGCAGGTCTCCCGGAAGGAATCCCAGTCGTTCTCCTGCTTCCACCGCCGGCCGGGCCAGGATGATCTTCTGAACCTCCTTGTTCTTGAAAGCATTGACTGCCATCGCCACCGCCAGATAAGTTTTTCCCGTACCCGCCGGGCCGATGCCGAAAACGATATCCTTGCTCCGGATGCTGTTGACATACTCCTTCTGGCCTATGGTCTTTGGCTTCAGCGGCTTTCCTTTATGGGTAAAGCAGATGGTATCCCTGCTGAAATTGCTTTCCTTGTAAGACAGTCCCTGATTGACCAGATCGATGACATAGTTGACTTTCTGGGTATCCAGCCGGTTTTCTGTCCGGATGATCCCCATCAGTTCCTGAAAGACCCGGTGGGCTTTTTCGGTATTTTCCCCCCGGACGATCAGTTCATTGTCCCGCTGGGTGATGGTTACCTGAAAGGCATCGCTGATGATTTTCAGGTATGCGTCCAGGGTCCCGAAAATTTCTCCCCGGTCAATATCCTCGTCGATAATGATTCTGATTTCTTCCAAATTTCCCTCCTGAATATGATGATAAAGGTCTAGACTCATTATATCCTGATTTCCCGCATATTACAACAAAAGAGAGGGATTTCCCTCTCTTTGATTCGTTGATTTATTTGGTCTATAATAGACCTTCGATCGCCTTGCGGACATCACCGCCGTCTGCTTTGCCTTTAACCTTCGGCATCACGGCTCCCATGAGCTTGCCCATGTTCTGCTTTCCGCCTTCGATCCCCAGTTCCGCCATGACTTCTCTGACGATTTTCTGGATTTCTTCTATGGTCATCTGCTCCGGCAGGTAGGCCATCAATATATCGATTTCTTTGTTGTAAGTTTCCAGAAGGTCCGTCCTGCCTGCTTTTTCAAAATCAGGTAGGGCATCTTTTCTCATCTTTACCTGTTTGGCAATTACACCCAAAACCGCCTCTTCATCCAACTCTGTTCTGGTATCGACTTCAACCTGTTTGATTGCGGCCCGAATCAGATTAACGGTGGTCTTGCGGATTTCATCTCTGGCCTTCATGGCTTCCTTGAAATCCTCTGATAATTTTTCTTTTAAGGTCAATTAAAACACCTCAATTTCAACTGGTATCTAATTTAGAACTTTTTAGCCTTTTTTCTTGCGGCTTCTGACTTTTTCTTTCGCTTCACGCTGGGTTTTTCATAGTGTTCTCTTTTTCGGAGCTCTGACATTACGCCATCTCTCGCACAAGAACGCTTGAATCTCTTCAACGCGCTTTCCAAGCTTTCGTTTTCTCTTACCACTACTTGTGCCATGTATCCAATTCACCTCCTGCCCTATCTGGAAATCACTTAGATGCTTTCAAAACGGCTCAACCTACAACAGTGGTATTATACTATTTATTTCAGGCGGAATCAAGGAATATTTATGGATTCCTCTAATTTATTTGATTCCTTATGATATCAGCCTGGAGGCCAGGTCATTTTTCTCTTCCCAAGCAGGTGGAAATGGAGGTGATGAACAGTCTGCATGCCGTCTTCCCCGCAATTGTTGACCAGCCGGTAACCGTTGACCAGCCCCAGTTCCTTGGCTATATCGGGAACTTTATACATCAGGTAACCCAGGAGAGCCTGGTCTTCCTGGACCATGTTATCCAGGCAGGCGATATGTTTTTTCGGAACGATCAGTACGTGAACCGGCGCCTGAGGTTCCAGGTCCCGGAACGCCAGAATCTGATCATCTTCGTACACGATGTCGGACGGAATTTCTTTGTTGGCGATCATGCAGAATATACATTTTGACATAGTTTATTCTCCTCTTATTTTATTCAATTCCTTCAGCGAACAGCTTCCCCCGAAACAACCTTCTCCCTGCTGGACACCGGAACTTTCCGCCCAGCTGTAGCCGGCAAAAATTAATCCGGCTCCGCCCAGCAGAACGGCGGCGATGATGGCATAACCTGCCAGCAACTTTCTCATCCCGAATCCCCCCTTTACGATATTAAAGAACATTTTACCCCGTCTTTATAGGGAGTAATCACCCGGACCCGGAGGAATTTATTGAGCTGATCTTCCCCCGCTCCCTCAATATAGGCCTTGACGTAGTTGTCGGTATAACCGGCCAGGCAGGAACCGTCTCTTTCTTCCGTCAGAACGACTCGTTCTTCCCCGGTCATTCCCAGAAAAAATGCCTGAGCAGCCCCATTTCCTTCCTCGATCAGGCGGCTGGTCCGCTGATTTTTTACCTCGGATGCCACTTGTCCATCCATTTCCCAGGCTTTCGTTCCCTGCCTTCTGGAATAGCCAAAAGCGTGGACCCGGCAGAATCTGGCTTTTTCAATCAAATCCAGGCTGTCTGCAAAGTCCTCTTCCGTCTCTCCTGGAAACCCGGCAATAATATCGGTGGATATCCCGTAATGGGGATCGAATTCCCGGAGCATCCGGACGATATCCAGGTATTCTTCCCTGGTGTAATTCCGGTTCATGGCGGAAAGAATCCGGTTGCTTCCGCTCTGGGCCGATAAATGGAGATGATGGCAAAGTTTGTCGTAGGCGAACAAACGCCGGACATATTCTTTATTGACCACCGTCGGTTCCAGGGAACTGAGGCGGATCCTAAAATCCCCGGGCATTTCATTCAGCCGTCGAACGATCAGTTCAACACCAGAAGTTTCATCCTTCTCCATACCATAGAGAGCGGTGTTGATTCCGGTGAGAACCAATTCCTTAAATCCCTTTTCGATGAGATTTTTTGCTTCGGCCAGAATTTCTTCCAATCCCCGGCTGCGGACCGGGCCACGGGCGTAGGGAATGATACAGTAAGAACAGAACCGGTTGCACCCTTCCTGAATTTTTATGAACGCCCGGGTCTTGCTGTCCATGGAGGTTATTACCCCGGTTTCTTCGTATTCCGTGAGCTGATCGTAATCCAGCACGTGGACCGCCGAACCTTCCCGGCTACCCAGCTTTTCTTCCACATAGCGGACCAGATTACCTTTCTCATTGGTGCCCGCCACCAGATCCACCTCCGGGATAGAGGCTACCTCCTCCGGACTGATCTGGGCGTAGCAGCCGGTGACGGCAATCAACCCCTCCGGATTGACTTTTTTCATCCGCCGGATGTACTGACGGGACTTCCGGTCTGCCAGACTGGTGACCGTACAAGTGTTAATGACATAAACATCTGCATAGTCTTTTTCGTCCACCACCTGGTATCCCCGGGCAGAAAACTGTTCTTTCAGGGCTTCCGTCTCATATTGGTTGACCTTACAGCCCAAGGTATGAAAGGCGATTTTCATAATCGTCGATTACTCCTGTTGATTCTTTAATACTTCTGAAATTCCCGTGGCCAGACCGGCCAATCCCTGAATTTCCGATGGAATGATAATTTTTGTAGCTTTCCCGTCCGCTGCTCTCACAAAGGCGTCCAGACTCTTCAGTGCAAGAATCTTCTGAGTCGGATCCGATTCGTTCAGCATCCGGATACCATCCGCGGTAGCCTGCTGAACCAGACGAATCGATTCCGACTGACCTTCTGCCTGACGGATGGCACTTTGCTTCTGGCCTTCTGCTTCCAGAATGACCGCTTCTTTGTTTCCTTCGGCTACCAGAATAGCTGCCCGTTTTTCACCCTCAGCCCGGATGATGGCTTCCCGTCTTTCCCGTTCGGCCCGCATCTGTTTTTCCATAGCTACCTGAATGTCCCTCGGCGGTACGATGTTTTTAACCTCTACCCGGTTGATTTTGATTCCCCAGGGATCGGTAGCTTCATCCAGGACCACCCGGATTTTGGTATTGATGATTTCCCGGCCGGTGAGGGTGCTGTCCAATTCCAGGTCACCAATGATATTACGAAGGGTTGTGGCCGTTAGATTTTCAATGGCCGATAAAGGCATTTCCACCCCATAGGTAAACAGTTTTGGATCGGTGATCTGATAATAGATGACCGTATCGATTTCCATGGTGACGTTATCCCGGGTGATGACCGGCTGAGGCGGGAAATCGAGAACATGCTCCTTGAGGCTCACCTTTCTGGAAATCTTGTCAATGACAGGAATTTTAAAATGAAGTCCCACATTCCAGGTTTCATGAAAGGCTCCAAGCCGCTCAATGACGTAAGCATGGGCCTGGGGGACGATTCTTATATTGGTGGCGATCAATGCAACCACCAGCACCACGATCAGAAATACCGGCAGACTTGATAAAATAAATGACATATTAACCTTCCTCTCTCTGAAGCAGCAATCGCACTCCTTCGATCCGAACGATAACGGCTTCTTCTCCTTCGGCAAACCCTTCCTTCCGGTCAGCGGCTTCACATGCCCACTCCTGGCCCCTCACCCGGGCCCGGCCGGCCTGTCCCGGGCCGAAACCCTCCAGGATCACTGCCCGTTGTCCCACCAGAGATTCCACATTGGTCTTATGCTTCCCGATCTTCAGATATTTCTCAGCCAGAGGCCTGGTGAAATACAAAAGAGCAACGGAAATCACAAAGAACAGGATGATCTGTAGGGGGACTCCTGCTCCCAGAATGGCAGCAACGGCTGCCGCCAGGGCACCCAGGGCAAACCAGATGGTCAGGATTCCCAGGGTAGCTACCTCGATGATCCCGAAAACTACAGCTATGGCAATCCACAGGATCGCCGGTGTTAATTCAAATCCCACTGCATTCGACCTCCTCTTCTTTTTTACTATGATATCATATTTACCCTTTCCTTAGCCACTAAATAAGTGTAAAATGATTTTGTATGAAAAAAATACAACTTGGAGGTTACAATATATGTGCGGTTTTGTGGGTTTTACCGGCGGAGGAATGGATTCCGCCACTTTAATAGATTCTATGATTGATGCCATCCGGCATCGGGGTCCTGATTCCCAAAACAGTTATGTGGATGACGGGATAGCCATGGGCTTTGCCCGGCTGAGCATCATCGACCTTTCGGGCAGTGTCCAGCCCATGAGCAACGAGGACGGAACCAAGATCATCACTTTCAACGGGGAAATCTATAACTACCAGGAATTGCGGGAGGACCTGATTCAGAAGGGTCACATTTTCCGTACCCACGGGGATACAGAGACCATCCTGCACGGCTACGAAGAATACGGCGCCGGAATCCTCAACAAACTCCGGGGCATGTTCGCCTTCGTCATCTGGGATAAAAAAGAGCAGAAATTGTTCGGGGCCAGAGACTTTTTCGGAATCAAGCCCTTTTATTATGCTACCATGAACGGCCGTTTCTTTTATGGTTCCGAGATCAAAGGCTTTCTCCCCCATCCCGACTTCGTCAAGGAATTTAACCGGGACAAACTGCCGGATTACATGACCTTCGGCTGCGTTCCCGGATATGACACTTTCTTTAAAAACGTTTGGAAATTAAAGCCGGGTCACTATCTGGAATACCAGCAGGGAGAGCTGAAAATCGAGAAATATTTCGAGGTGACCTTCGACATGGATCCGGATAAAACCATGGAATACTATGTGGAAGAAATCAAGAAGACCTTTGAAGACAGCGTCCACGCCCACAAGGTCAGTGACGTGGAAGTCGGATGCTTCCTTTCCAGCGGAGTGGATTCCAGCTACGTCGCCAGCGAATTGTCCCGGGTCCAGAAGCTGCGGACCTATACCATCGGCTTCGATGACAAGCGATACAGCGAAGACGAAGGAGCCAAGATGGTTTCTGACGAGCTTGGGGTGGAAAATTACCTGAAAATCGTTTCCGATGAGGAATACCTGAACAACGCTTCCCTGGTCCAGTATCATCTGGATGAGCCCCTGGCCAATCCCAGCGCCAATCTCCTCTTCTTCGTTTCCCAGCGGGCTGCAGAGGACCTGAAGGTGGTCCTCTCCGGGGAAGGAGCCGATGAAATGTTCGGAGGTTATAATGTCTATAAGGAACCGCTGGATCTGGCTTCCTACCAGAAACTGCCCCTGCCTCTGCGAAAGGGTCTGGCCGGCATTGCTAAAGTCCTTCCCCGGTTCAAGGGAAAGAACTTTCTGATCCGGGGCAGTCTCCCCATTGAAGAACGCTACATCGGGAATTCCAACATCTTCCCCTATGGGGAGCGGGAATCCTACCTGAAGGGCAGCTACGTCTCCCACCGGCCCCAGACTTACACCAAGCCCTTTTACGACAAGGTAAAGAATCTGGATGACATCACCAAGATGCAGTACATGGATATGCACGTCTGGATGGTTCAGGAAATCCTGCTGAAGGCAGATAAAATGTCCATGGCCCACTCCCTGGAACTGCGGGTCCCCTTTCTGGACAAGGAAATTTTCGCCCTGGCCCGGCGTATTCCCACCAAATATAAAGTCAGCAAGGAAAACACCAAACTGGCTCTCCGGCAGGCTGCCCGGACCCGGATGAACGAAATCAGCGCCAACCGAAGAAAGATGGCCTTCCCCCTGCCCCTGCCCGAATGGCTGAAGGAGGACCTCTACTACGATACTATCAAGGAAGCCTTCACCGGGCCCATCGGCCGGGAATTCTTTGAAACCGGAAAGATCCTGACCCTGCTGGAAGAGCATCGGGCAGGCCGTTTCAATCATTCCAGAAGAATCTGGGCTGTCTATACCTTTATCCTGTGGTATCAGGTATTCTTCGGCAGTGAAGGGATAGCCGCAAAGGAATCGAGCCAAAAAGGAAAGGAATTAAGCCATGAATGATTGGACCCTTCTGCTGATTAAATGCCTGATCATCGGCATCATCTGGGCCACCTTCCTGCTGCCGGTAATTTTCAAACGGGGAAGCGCCCTTAAATATTTTATCTGCGCAGCGGTGGTGGCGGCCCTGGCCTGGTTTTTCCGGGGATACGGCGGACTGATCAATCAGATGACCATCATCCTGCTGGTAGCCCTGGTGATCTCCTGGATCACCTCCATGGCTTTCCTGGAGGGGGAATCCCGGATGAAGCCTAAGATCATCGCCTTTACTTCCCTGGTGGCGGCTTTTGCCTATATGATCACCACCCTGTTCGTCCCCTTATCCATCCTATAAAAATCACCAACTATATAAGCAGGTCTGCCAATTGGCAGACCTGCTCTTAAAATTGGTTAGTTCATTTCCAGTTCGTACATCACCATGGCGATGGCGGCCAGGCCGGCGGTTTCCGTTCTCAGGATGGTCTTGCCCAATGTGACACGGAGGGCTCCCTTCTCTTTCAGCAGGTCCGCTTCCCGGTCGGAAAAGCCTCCCTCCGGCCCGATGATAATGGCAAGGTTTTTCGGTTTGGAAGTCAGACTCCGCAAGCCGGCCTTCAGAGATTGGTCCTCTTCATTTTCGTAGGGAAAAAGGACGCAGTCGTAATCCTTCAATTGTTCCGCCATCTGGGAAAAAGTCAAGTCTTCCCCAATTTCAGGAATCTTTCCTCTCCGGCACTGTTTCACCGCTTCATCAGCGATCTTCTGCCACCTTTGAATCTTTTTGTCCATCTTCCCATTATCGGTCACCACGGAGCGATCGGTAAACACGGGAACGACCCGGGACACTCCCAGTTCCACTGCTTTTTGGATGATCAGCTCCATTTTACCCTGTTTGGGCATCCCCTGAAACAAGGTAATCTGAATAGCAGGCTCCCGGGCGAAAGCCTGTTTGTCTGTGATGTCCGCCACCGCTTCTTCCCCTGTGACAAACCGAAGAACCCCCCGGTATTCCCAGGCGGTTCCGTCGGATATTTCTATTTCATCCCCCGGTTTGAGCCGCAGGACCTTTGTCATATGGTGCAAGTCTTCCCGGTCCGTAATCCGGATTGCAGCATCTCCGACTGCATCAGGAGCTACAAAGAATCTGCTCATAGTCTCTCCTTTATGGTCCATCTATTTTTTCCGTTTTGCAGCAATAGCGCACCACTCATCCTGCTCCAGCACTTCCAGGATCTCAAAACCCCGGGATTCCATGTGCTTTGCCACCTGGTCCTTCTTTTCCGTCAGGATACCGGAGGAAATAAACAAGCCCTCCTCCTTCAGATGGGCGGCCACATCATCGCTGAGCATCATGACCAGGTCTGCCATCAGGTTCCCAAGAACCAAATTTCCTTGGAAATCCAAACCCTTGGTCAGATCTCCCTCCCGAATCTCAATCCGGTCAGACAGGCCGTTGAGGGCAACGTTTTCCCGGGCGATGGGGACCGCCACCGGGTCGATGTCCACCCCCAGGACACAGCCTGCCCCCAGCAAGGCTGCTGCAATGGAGAGAATCCCCGAACCACAGCCCACATCCAGAACCGCATCCCCCGGCTTCAGGTATTTTTCCGTCAGCTTCAGGCAGAGGGAGGTGGTAGCATGGGTACCGGTACCGAAAGCCATCCCCGGATCGATTTCGATGATCAGATCCTCCGGGTTTTCAGGTTCATATTCTTCCCAGGAAGGTTTGATGACCAGCCGGTCCGTAATCCTTGCCACTTTAAAGTATTCCTTCCAGTTGTCCTTCCAGTCGGAATCATCCACCACCACTTCTTCCAGGTACATTCTTCCCAGAGTCTGGCCGGCCGGGAGATTTCCTTCGTACTCCTGACCCTTCAGCATCATGGTCCGGATCCGGATCTCTTCCAGTTTTTTATACCCTTCCTTGGAATCTTCCAGGTAAAACCGTACATTGGGCTCCCGGTCCCGAAGACTCAGCACCGATGGGTCCACATAATCCCAGTCGTAGGAGTTTTTCTTCTCCATCAGCTGGTCTACATCCTCCGGGTTTTCAATGACCACGCCGGTCACATCCATGGAATCCAGCAGCTCCGTTACCGGTTCGATGCCGTAGATGCTGGTATAAATCGTCGCTTCAATGTATTTCATTTGAACAGCTCTTTCATGGTTTCAGCAAACTTGCTTTTCTTGGAATAGCTTTCCTGACCCAGGACGGTTCCCAGTTCTTTGATTTTCTTTTTCTGTTCATTGGTCAGTTTTGTGGGGATTTCCAGCTCCACCTTGATGTACAGGTCTCCCGGTTTGCCGGACCGAACCGACTTGATACCCTTTCCTTTGATTCGGAATACGGTGTCGGGCTGGGTTCCCGGCGGAATCTTATAGGAGATCTTCTCGCTGAGGGTAGGAACGATGATATCATCCCCCAGAGCCAGCTGTGTAAAGGAAATGGGCATTTCCAAAATCAGATCGTTGCCGTTTCGCTTGAACATCTTATGAGGCGTTACGGTCACAACAACATAGAGGTCCCCGCTGGGGCCGCCGTTGGTTCCCGGTTCCCCCTGACCCCGGATGGAAATGACCGAATCGTTGTCCACGCCGGCAGGAATCTCCACCGCGATGGTGACGGTTTTCCGGACTTTTCCGGAGCCGCTGCATTCCTTGCAGGGATGCTCATTGACTTCTCCGGTCCCGTTGCATTCGTCACAGGGGGTGGAGGACTGGAAGGTACCGAAGGGGGTATTTTTCACTGTCCGCTGTTCACCGGTACCGTGGCATTTCTCGCAGGCCTTTTTATTGGTGCCCTTTTCGGATCCGGTGCCGTCACAAGCATGGCAAGTGACGAATTTGTTGACCTGAATCTGCTTCTTGGCCCCAAAGGCCGCTTCTTCAAAGGAAATGGTGATGGCATACTGGAGATCCCGACCTTTCATCGGACCGTTCCTGCGCCGTTGAGTCGCCCCGCCGCCGCCGAACATGCCGCCGAAAATATCAAAAATATCCTCAAAGCCACCGCCGCCGCCAAAGCCACCAAAACCACCGCCGCCGAAACCGGCATTGGGATCCACTCCTGCATGGCCGAACCGATCGTATTTATTTCGTTTGTCAGCATCGGAAAGAATGCTGTAAGCCTCATTGACTTCCTTAAACTTGTCTTCCGCCTTTTTGTCTCCTGGATTTTTATCCGGATGATACTTCATGGCCATTTTACGGTAAGCCTTTTTTATCTCATCATCACTGGCCCCCCTGCTGACACCGAGGACTTCATAAAAATCCCGTTTATTCTCTGCCATTTTCCTCTCCTTTTCTTGCATGATGTCTATAACCAGCCAAGCACTCCCCCGAAGAGGAGTGCCTGGGCCCGGACCCTGGCGGGCCGGTTATATGGGCTTTATTTCTTGTCGTCTTCATCCACGACTTCGTACTCAGCATCTACCACGTTGTCTTGTTGGGGTGCTTCCTCTCCTCCCCCGGTCTGGCCCATATCCTGGGCTTGACCCTGAGAAGCCTGAGCCTGCTGGTACATCTTAGAAGAAATGGTGTGGAATTCTTCGGTGAGCTTCTCGGTCTTTTCCTTGATTTCTTCCATATTGGTACCATCCAGGGCTTTGGAAAGAGCATCCTTGGCATCATTTATTTTAGCCTTTTCATCCTCGGACAGGCTGGCTTCGATATCCTTCAGGGATTTTTCCGTTTCGTATACCAGGGTTTCTGCCCGGTTCCGTACCTCTACTTCTTCCTTCTTTCTCTTGTCTTCTTCGGCAAACTGTTCGGCTTCCTTAATCTTAGCCTTGATTTCGTCATCAGACAGTTTGGTGGAGGAAGTGATGGTGATCCGCTGTTCCTTACCGGTTCCCAGGTCCTTGGCACTTACATTGACGATGCCGTTGGCGTCGATATCAAAAGTAACCTCGATCTGGGGGATTCCTCGGGGTGCCGGCGGAATACCGGAAAGCTGGAACCGGCCTAACGTGGTATTGCCGGAAGCTATTTCCCGTTCACCCTGCATAACGTGGATGTCTACCGCAGTCTGATTATCGGCTGCCGTGGAGAAGATCTGGCTCTTCTTTGTCGGAATAGTGGTATTTCGTTCAATCAGTTTTGTTGCGACTCCGCCCAGGGTCTCAATGGACAGGGACAGGGGAGTAACGTCCAGTAACAGTACATCATGAACTTCTCCAGTCAGTACACCAGCCTGGATGGCTGCTCCGATGGCTACGCATTCATCCGGATTGATGCCCTTAAAGGGATCCTTGCCGGTGATTTTTTTAACCGCATCCTGTACGGCAGGGATTCGGGTGGATCCGCCAACCAAGATGACTTTTTCGATGTCGCTGTTGGTGACACCCGCATCAGCCATGGCCTTTTTCATAGGCTCGATGGTCTTTTCTACCAGGTGACCGGTCAGCTGATCAAATTTAGCCCGGGTAATTTCCATATCCAGATGGAGAGGTCCATCGGTGTTGACGGTGATAAAGGGCAGGTTGATGCTGGCCGTCTGGGAACTGGACAGTTCTTTTTTAGCCTTTTCAGCCGCTTCCTTCAGCCGCTGGTGGGCCATCTTGTCTTTTCGGAGATCCACCCCGTTTTCCCGGGCAAAGGTATCGGCAATGTGGTTGACCAGTACTTCATCAAAGTCGTCACCGCCCAGTTTGTTGTTTCCGTTGGTGGCCAGTACTTCAAAGACTCCGTCTCCGATTTCCAGGATGGATACGTCAAAGGTTCCGCCCCCCAGGTCATAAACCAGAATCTTGTGGTGACCCATGTCTTTGTCCAGACCGTAAGCCAGGGATGCCGCTGTAGGCTCATTGATGATTCTCTTCACGTCCAGACCGGCAATCTTGCCTGCGTCTTTGGTAGCCTGTTTCTGGCTGTCCGTAAAGTATGCCGGTACGGTGATAACCGCTTCGGTGACCTTTTCACCCAGATAAGCTTCGGCATCGGCTTTCAGCTTGCCAAGGACCATAGCAGAGATGTCCTGAGGTGTGTATTTCTTTCCGTCAATTTCCACCGTATAATCGGTACCCATATGTCTCTTGATGGATGCGATGGTTCGATCCGGATTGGTAATGGCCTGTCTTTTAGCCGTTTCCCCCACCAGTCTTTCTCCCCCTTTGGTGAAGCCCACTACAGAAGGGGTCGTTCGGTTACCTTCCGCATTGGTGATGACCACCGGCTCACCGCCCTCCAGGACAGCTACACAAGAGTTGGTTGTTCCTAAGTCGATTCCTATTACTTTTCCCATTTTATTTCCCTCCATTAATCATTAAAAACTATTCAGCCACTTTGACCATGGTGTGTCGAATGACTTTATTGTTTAAGAGATACCCCTTCTGCAACACGCAGGAAACCTTCCCATGCTGGTAATCCTCTGTGCGTTCTGTCATCACCGCGTTGTGCAGGTTCGGGTCGAAATCCTGACCCAAAGCCTCGATTTCTTCGACTCCGTTTTTCTCCAGCACAGCTTTGAACTGTTTGTAGATCATGGCCATGCCTTCCTGCAGCGCAGTTCCTTCTTCCCCCTGGTGGGACAAGGCTCTTTCGTAGTTGTCTATCACATCAAGCAATTCCAAAATGATTTTCTCATTGGCAAATGCATAAATGTCTGCTTTTTCCTTTTCGGAACGTTTCTTGTAGTTTTGGAAGTCTGCCATCAGACGGAGATATTTGGTCTCCATGGCTTCCTCCTCCGGATTTTTCTTTTCTGAAGTATCCGGGGTCTTTTCCGGGGCTTCTTCCCCTGCATCCTTTTCGGCGGCTTCTGTCTGGTCTTCCTTCAGCAACTCCTCCTCATGGGGAGCCTGCTTTTTCTTATTGGTCATTTCTCTTCCTTCCCTCCTTTCAGTTTAAAGCTTTCACTGAGATTGTCCGTCATGTATTCGATGACCGATAGGACTTCATCGTATTTCATTCGGGTCGGCCCGATTACTCCAAGCTTTCCGAGCAATTTGCCGTCTATATGGTAGGTAGCGGTGATCAAACTGCATTCCTGCATCCGGTCATCGGTGTTTTCGTTGCCGATTGTGATCATGATTCCGTCTCCCCGCTCAATCAGCGTCCTGGTAAAGTCATCCTTCTTGTTGAGCATCTCCAGAAACATCTTCGCCTTGTCGATATCGTTATATTCGGGAAAGGAAAAGATATTGGTGTAACCGTCCATAAAGAGGTCTACATCCAGCATCCGTTCCAGAATGTTCAGGAAGTTGGGCATGATGTTCTCCGCCAGACGGGACAGGGCTGCCATATCGGTCCGGAAAGTCCGGATGATGTCCAGGGTCAGCACCTCACTCAAAGTTTTTCCTTTATAGGTGAAGGTCATGGACTTGGACAACAGGTCCAGGCTCTCCATGGAATAGGGATCCTTCAGCTTTACGGTGGTATTGGATACCTTGCCGCTCTCCGCTACGATCATCAGAACCACCGTCCGGTCATCCACCGGAAGGAGATTGATATACTTCAACTTGTCCGCCGTCTGATTAGGGGTGATGGCGAAGGAGGTCAGCATGGTGATTTCCGACAGGAGCCGGGCCGCGTGCTGGATGGTTTTTTCCAGTTCTGAAATGTTGCTGTTCAGCTTGGTCCGGATGAATTCCTTCTCCTCTTCCGTCAGGGTCCTCTTCTCCATCAGGCTGTTGACATAGAGCCGGTAAGCCTTATCCGAGGGCACACGGCCGGCGGATGTGTGGGGATGGGTCAGATAACCCATTTCTTCCAAATCGGACATTTCATTTCTTATGGTAGCAGGACTGACCCCCATATCAAATTTCTTGGATAGGGTCCTGGAGCCTACGGGCTCAGCGGTCCTGATAAAATCACCGATGATGGCCTGAAGGATTTTTAGTTTTCGTTCGCTTAAATCCATGGTCATGCTCCTTTCAGGGCTCCGTCCATTCCAATGGCTTTCAGCCCTTTGTTAGCACTCGCGCCTAGTGAGTGCTAAACCTAAATTAAATTTAACACTCTTGCATCGGAATGTCAACAGTGTTTTCAATTTTTTTCATTCTAACACCTGCCGTTGACAAGAACGGTTAGAATGTGTTAGAATCGCGTTAGAATGAAACTTTATGTGAGGAGGTGTTTACCACGAAATACATTGAAAATTCAACCGTTGAGCTGAAACGTCAAGTAGTTGAAGATATTCGTAAAACAGTCATCGCCTTTGCCAATACGAAAGGCGGTATTCTTTATGTCGGGATTGATAACGATGGAACTATTGTCGGTGTGGAAGATTCTGATAAGGAAATCTTAAAAATTTCCAATATGATTCGCGACGGAATCAAACCTGATGTCACCATGTTCGTATCCTGCACAAGGGAAGCATACGAAAGCAGGGATATCATTAAAGTTGTCGTTCAAAGAGGTACGGAATGCCCCTACTACCTTACCAGCAAAGGATTGCGTCCGGAAGGAGTCTTCGTCCGTCACGGCGCTTCAAGTGTTCCGGCCTCTGAAAGCGCCATCCGTAACATGATAGTGGAAACCGATGGTGATAGTTATGAAAGCATGCGATCCATGAATCAGGAACTGACCTTCGATTCCGCATCAATGGAATTTTCCATCAGAAAGGTTCCATTCGGTAAGAATCAACTGAAGACCCTGCAAATAGTCAAGGAGGATGGAATTTATACTAATTTAGGGCTACTGCTTTCCGACCAATGTGTCCACACCATAAAAGCCGCTGTATTTGAGGGCATCGATAAGTCCCTGTTTAAAGATCGGCGGGAATTTGAAGGATCTCTTTTAAAACAATTAAATGACGTCTTTCAATATATCTCCCAATTTAATCGAATCCGCTCAGAATTTTCAGGGTTATATCGAATTGATCGAATGGATTATCCGGAGGAGGCTCTTCGGGAGTCGATTCTCAACGTGCTGGTCCATCGGGATTACTCTTTCAGTTCAAGTGCTCTGATCAGTATTTTTGACGATCGTATCGAATTTGTATCCATCGGGGGCCTGGTCAAGGGCATATCTATTTCTGATATCATGCTTGGCATATCCGCAACCCGCAACGAACGTCTTGCTAATATATTTTATCGTCTGGCCCTGATTGAAGCCTACGGTACCGGAATTCCAAAAATCCTAAACAGTTACAAGGGATTTGCCGTCCAACCGAAATTCGAAGCAACCGATCATGCCTTCAAAATTACTCTTCCCAACCAGAACGCCCTTAAAGAAACAATCGGGACCATTTCTGAAGAGGAACAGCAAATAATTGAAATGGCACAAAAGCAGGGGAAATTAAAGCGTAAAGATGTGGAGGACGAGCTGAACATATCTCAAACCCTATCCGGCCGGCTGCTTCGCAATCTGGTCCATGAGGGAACCCTTCAGGTAATGGGAAAAGGGAAAAATACCTACTATGTCATTAAATGATTTCAATAAACCACTCATCGTAAAATTCCCATCAACTTAGCAGCCTCCTTCTCTATCCTGCTCATGATCCAATCATACAACCGGATAGACGGCTTGCTGGTGAAAATCAGGATGGTCCCAACCCAAAGGACCAGGATCATGCCGTAATACAGGAACGGGTTGGCGGATGGAATGCCCCAGACCTTCACCAAATACCGGATAAAGAGGTGAAAGATATAAAGGGGCATGGTGTTCCGGCCGATTCGGGTCAGAAAAGAGGGTCGGTCCGGCATCCGGTTCAGGAGAACCATCATCATGATCAGGGTGGCTGCCCCGATCAAGATCCGTCCGCCGATGTCCTGGTACAAGGCAAGGCCGTAAAAAGATCCCGGGCTGCGAAACAACAGAAACTCCGACGAATAGGGCAGGACAAAGCAATACAGGACAACGATGACAGTAAAGGCAGCAGCCAGTACCGCTGTCTTCCAGATTGCCATCCCCCGAATCCGTTCCAGGGCTTTCCAATCCAGCTTATAGCCGATCAGAAAGAAAAAGAGAAAGGATGCGGTTCTTCCCAGCTCCAGCTCCTCACCAAAAAAATTGATCTGCCCGGCCGCCAGGTAAAGAACCAGAGCAAGGGTCATCAGATAAGGAATTTTTACCAAATCCTTCAAAAAGAACCGGTAAAAGAACAAGCTCCAGAGAAACCACAGGGCAAAGGGCGGATTCAGGTAGTTCAGGACAGCGGTCCCAAAAATTAAATGGCGATAGCCGAAAAACACCGTAGTCCAAACCAGGTAAGGGAGCAAGAAGGTTTTGAAGGCCCCTTTTCTGGACCGGTCCGGATTCTTGGAGAGGAATCCGGAGAGCAGGACAAAGCCTTCCATGGTAAAAATCATGATGCCTGTATAAATAAGGCCTCCCGGAGAATCCAGAGAAAATCCCCCTGCCACCCGGGTATAGTGGGACAGAGGGATCAGACACATAAAGAGTCCTCGAATATTATCTAAGGAGTAATTTCTGTCCATCTTTCAAGTCGTTTCCGGGAGACAGGATCACCTGGTCTCCCTCTTTTAATCCAGTACTAACTTCTATCCAGTCGTCCCCCTCAAGGCCGGTTTCAATCTCCACCAGCCGGCTTCGGTTTCCTTCCGCCAGGTAAACGTAATCCTTTCCTTCCATCTCAAAGACTGCCTTTTCCGGAACCCGGATCACCGGTTCGGTTTCGTCTGTTCGGATAACAACTTCCATATCTTCCCCCAGAATCAGATTCGTTAAGGAATCGGGAACGCTGACCACTACCTCCACCCTTTTTTGGGCAATGCCAATGGCAGACAAAACCTCTTTGGCCTTTTTCGATACCCAAAGGACGTTGCTTTCCTCCGTAAGGACTTCATCCTTCTGCTTTAGGGTAACAGGGTCCCCCACTTCCACGGAGGAAGCTTCACTGGCAATCATCTGCAGCTTTACCTGGTAGGTTTTTAAGGGGGATATTTCAGCCACCGTCATGCCAGGCTGAAGGATCTCCCCCTCTTTCGCCCACAGTTCGGTTATTACCCCGCTGATAGGGCTCTTGACCCCCTGGCTGTCGGTTCCGGCTTCCAACCCCCGAATCGTATAATTCAAGGCGTTTAACTGGGAGCGGAGCTGGGCCGCCGCCGTCCTTGCTTCATCGTATTCGGCCTGGCTGATGGCTCCGGATTCGTAAAGGGTCCTGGTCTTTTTTGCCAGGGAATCAGCAGTGGCAAGCTGGGCTGAAAGGCCGGAAGCCTGGGCTCTCAGGGCGCTGATATCATATTCCACCGTACCCTCATCCCCTTCCAGCAGAAGACTTCCCGCCTGAACCGAATCTCCTTCATTGACATAAAGTTTTTTTACGTCAACCATACTTTTTGCCGTCAGCAAGATGGTTCCTTCCGCTTCTACCTGGCCTGTTTCCGATACGGTGAGGATTACAGGTCCCATGTCCACCGAAGCTGTCTCCACCGGAATACCACCCCCCAGGACCAGGTATGCGGCTCCTCCTGCTACAACTGCCAGCAGAAGGAACAGGATGATCACTTTTCCTTTTATTTTTTTCATATGGTCCCCCTAAACCCTGGATTTCAAGGCTTGCATTAAATCCAGCTTTTTAATCTTACGGAAAGTGGCTCCCTGAGCCAGCACAATAAAGAATATGGTAGCCACAGCGGCATAAATCATCGCCGGAACCGTTGGTTCCATCTTAATGGTGTAAGCCTCCGTGGAAAAGGAACTGCTGGAATAATGGAGCATGGCCGCCCCCACCGGAATCCCCAGGAGGATGCCGATTATGGTGATCACATTATTTTCCTTAAGAATCAGCCGGAAAATATCCTGATTCCCGAAACCCAGCACCCGCAGGGTAGAAAACTCCGTTTCCCGTTCTCCGATATTGACGCTGGTCACATTGTAGACGATGGAAAAGCCCAGTATGCCGGAGAAGATCAGCATCATGGTGATGGACACCACGATCATGACCATGGACTGTTCATAGGTTGCCCGAATGTCGGAGGTGCTGGTAATGGAGCGGATGTTGGCCGCCTGATTCAGCTCTTTGACGATATCCGGATCCCTGGTCTTCAGATTGACCCCGGTAATCAGTTCCTTGTCCATCAGCCGGACCGGCAGATTATCCCGATTGGTGTAGGCCCCCATCCCCAGCATCTGGTTGACGATGCCTCCAATCTCCATGGTCACCGGATCCTTCCCGTTATAAGGCTTTAACCGGACCCGGTCCCCTTCCTTCACCTGCAGGGTATCCGCCAGGTTTTCCGAAATCAGCAGCCCTTCCCGGGGGAGGCTGATCCGTCTTCCTTTGGCATCCTGAAATCCGTAAAAAACCGTATCCTGAGACAGGGCCAGCAGATTGAGGGAGGAGGAGCGGTTGCCGTATCGGATCTCCACCGGTATTTCAGTTTTCCCTTCTGCTTCCTCTATATCCCCTAATTTTTTGATGTCCTGGACCGTCCGTTGATCCAGGGGCGTCTTATAACTGACGCTGTAGTCCATTTTCATGGTTTCAGAAAAATATTTGACCATCATGTCGTCGATGACCGCCGGCATGGAAAATGTAAAAAGCATCATCCCGTAGGTAAACACCACTCCGGCGATGACCAGCCCGGTCCGCTTCTTGGTTCGGAAGATATTTTTCAGCACCAGCTTCCAGCTGAAGCTGAACTTCTTCCAGAGGGATTTCCACTTTTCCAGCAGGATGCGTTTCCCTGGTCTGGGGGCCTCTGTTTTCATGGATTCCGCCGGCAGGATGGCCAGAATCCCCCGGGTTCCCAAAAGCCCGGCCAGGGTGCAGATCAGAGAGGCCATCAAAAATCCGGCCAGCACATACCGAAAATCAAAGGAAGCCTTCAGCATGGGAATGTTAAAATACTGAAGATAAACCTGGGTCATCCCTCCTGCCGATGCCATCCCCAGGACTCCGCCCAGCAGACCGCCGATCATACCGGCCATGAGGGAATACTTCACATAATGAAAGACGATCTGACGGCTGGAATAGCCCTGGGCTTTCAGAAGGCCGATGACTCCCCGGTCCCGTTTGACCATCCGGTTCAGCATCATGGTCAGGATCAGGGCAGCTACCAGAACGAATATGACCGGTACGGAGGAAGACATGGTCTTAAGCCCCTGTATCTCCTGGTCGATCATCAGGTTGCTGAGCTGATCTCTTCTATGGTAGATCCGCTGGATTCCGTAACCCTCCAGCAGGGGTTCTATTTCCTCCAGTACCTGATCGGTAAAGGCTTCCTCCTGATCCGGAGGGATCCGGCTCTCCTCATAATCCAACACGATATAATTGTAGGAACCTTTCATTCCCAACAATCCCTGCATCAGCTCCTGATCCATGAATACGGCCCCGTATTTGGCCGGATCGGTTATGAGGGAATCGATGCTTTCCATCAGATAGATGAACTCGGGGCTGGCCGCCAGTCCGGCTATCACGAATTCTACCGGTGTTCCGTTGATCTGCAGGGTGATGATGTCCCCGGTCTGAAGACCTCGGGCGTCGGCAAAGGGTTTGAATACCATCACTTCTTTATAGGGGTCCCGAATCTCCCGGCCCTCCAGAAGGATCAGCCGGTTGACCTGTTCCTTGCCGGTAAAGGAACGGAGCAGCACGTTGACCCTCTCATCCGGATCCTCCGTCACAAAGGACGCCGACGAAGAAAGAAAACCATCTGCCCGGATCACGCCTTCTACCTTTTCCAGATCCGTTAGGACAGAAGGTCCGGCCTGGTTGACTTCCAGGAAAAAATCGGCAAAATTGTATTCTTCGTAATAGGTGTCCAGGGTGGTCCTCAGGTTATTGGCCGCCATGGTCATAGCAATATAGATCAGGATACCCAGTATGATGGTAACCAGTATGGCACCATACTGGCCCCGGGTAGACCAAATCATGCGGTAAAGCCTTTTATTCAGGATTTTTCTGCTCTTTACCATCTTACTTCTTCCGGTCTTATGACCTTTTCATTGATCCGGTTCTCCACGATCCGGCCACTGCCCAAATGAATCACCCGATGGGCCATATCGGCAATGGCGCTGTTATGGGTAATGACCAGAACGGTTTTCTTCATTTCTTTATTTAATTTGGCCAGAAGGCTCAGCACGGTGATGCCGGTGGTGTAATCCAGAGCTCCAGTAGGTTCGTCGCACAGAATCAGTTCCGGATTTTTGGCAATGGCCCGGGCGATGGAGACCCGCTGCTGTTCCCCGCCGGAAAGCTGGGAGGGAAAATGGTCCTTTCTATCGGATAGACCCACATCTTCCAGCACTTGTTCCACCGGCAGGGGATTTTCTGATATTTCCGTAGAGAGCTCAATGTTTTCAGCCGCAGTCAGGTTGGACATCAGGTTATAGAATTGGAAAACGAAGCCAACTTTGTTCCGTCGGTAAAGGGTCAGCTGTCCTTCGTTCATGTCCGTAATTTCCTGATCCCGCAGAAAAGCCCGGCCGCTGGTCGCTGTGTCCATGCCGCCGATGATATTGAGAAGGGTGCTTTTCCCTGATCCCGAGGGTCCCAGGATTACCACGAACTCTCCTTCTTCGATCTCAAACGATGCTTCCTTCAGGGCTTCCACCGTGACCTCCCCCAACTGATAGTTCTTGGTCAGATTTTCCACCCGGATTATAGTCCCCATATTGAGCGCCTCCATTCTAGATAAATAGTACCACATCAGGATTTTCACCGCAAGAAACGGTGCCATACTATGTTAGGTTTTTTCTTGTATACAGTATAATTAATTTGCTGAGTTTCGATGGTCAAAGGATTTTGTCTTGCTACCCTGCTGTTTCCCGTGGTATATTTATAAAAATCTATTAAAACAAACAAAAATAAGGAGGAAAAATGGACAATATTTTAGAGCAGATTGCCCATATTCAAATGCTGGACCAGCTACTCATCACTTTCTTGCTGGTCATTCCCATCATTTTGATTGCCAGAACGGTGGTGGCGGGAACCAAATATTCCCCGATTCTTATCATCGTCATCTTCGGCCTTCTGATGGGGCTGGCCCTGGTCAAAGGAAACGTAGCTACACCGGGTATTGAAGAATTGCCCATCGTGATCATGATGAGCAAAGTGACAGTTACTGCCCTGATTGCCTCATTTTTTGTAGGGGGCCAGGAAATCAAAAAAATCCTGACCAAACAGGAACTCAGCGGTGATGATTCGGTATTCCTGTGCGAAGACGAAATTTTACTGGGAACTAAAAATACTCAGTTCGTGTTCATCATCCGGGCATTTTTTATTTTGATGGGTATCGAGGGAGTTAAGCGGCTGCTTCTGGGTTTTGATCCCGGCGACCCCCTTTCTCAGTTTTATCCCATCATTGCCTATGTGGGACTGGCAGGTGCGGTTATTCTGATTGACCCGAAAGCCGTTGTCAAGAACAAATCTGCTTACATCCGCAAAGGGGTCTTAGAAATCATTGCCATCATCGGAATCCTTCTTCTTTCAGCCTGGATTGCCGCAATCGTCAAACCGGTTATTGCCCTGCCCCAGATTTTCTTTGCTATGATGATTTCGGCTGCCCTGGGAGCCATTTTATCCGAATGGAAATTCGGTCCTACCCTGCGGGCCCTTTTATTTGCCGGTATCCCGGTAGTGCTGGGTGCTAATTTCATCGTTGGCGGTTCCTTAATGCTGGATGCCTTTGCCATCACGGGCATGAAGGCGGTCATGGCCTACGGTCTTTTCGGACAAATCTTCTGGATGTTCGGCGGACTGGCCCTGCTGATTTGGGCAGCCAAAGTCAATCATGTCCGGAACCTGGGTCCCGGTATGGCTGGCGCCCTCTCTCACTCGGGACTGACCGGCGCCTGTACCGCCGGGGATTTTGGGGATGAAGCATCCTCCAGAGCCCCGATTATGATCAATATCCCCTTCTTCGGCCATATCTTCGTGTTTTCCATTCTGGCTGCCAGTGCCTCCAAAGGCTATCTTCTGATCGGATGGGTAGCACCTTTGGTTGCCGTTGGCCTGGGACTGACTTTATGGTCCTTACGAATCCTTCGACGTTCCGGGGGTGAAAAATCCAAGGAAGTGAACGGATTGATGGTCTTTTCCTTCGGGTTTCAGATCGTGGCAGTATTCGGCAGTTTCCTGATGCTGGCACTTTCCGGCATGGGCATCAACGATGCAGCCATGGCCACCTCTGCGGCCATATCTCACTTTGGTCTCTTTGCAGCCGTACAGGGGGGAATGTTCGGTGCTGAGGCAGCCTTGATGATTCCGGTCATCTTCGCAATGCCCTTCCTGATTCACCCCTTCGTCTTCGGGCTCTTCGGAAAAGCCGTGGAAAACGAAGGCAAAATGCCGCCCAAAGTGGTTCTGGCCCTGGCTGTCATTGGAACGGTCGGCGTTCTCTACGCTCTGTTGTTCGCCTAGCCTTTATTGGCCCTCATTGGCCTAATTAGACAATCCAGGCCGGGTGGGGCAAAAATGGTATAAAAATATTTTGGAAATTGATTTTAAGTTGCATTTAATAGCATGCCCTTATAGGCAAGGAAAAATCCTCGATTCAGAATCGAGGATTTTTCCTTTTAATAACCATTAGAGGTAATATAAGGTAATTTTACCATATAATTTAAGCTTATAATGATATTTTTATACCATTTTAAACCAAATATGGATTTATTGTCTAAATCATCTGCAAAGCCGGGCAAAATCGGACCCAACCGGAATCAGATTCCCAGGTAAGCTTTTCGGATTTCCTCGCTGTTCAGGAGATCCCGGCCCTTTCCTTCCATGATGATCTTTCCGTTTTCCATGACGTAAGCCCGGTCGGAAAGCTTCAGGGACTGACGGACGTTTTGCTCTACCAGCAGGATGGTGGTTCCTTCCTTGCTGATATTCTTGATCAGCTCCATGACTTCGATAACCACGATGGGGGCCAGCCCCAGGGAGGGTTCGTCAAACATGAGCATGATGGGGTTTGCCATGAGGCCACGGCCGATGGCGCACATCTGGGCTTCTCCCCCGGACAGGGATCCGGCCAGCTGATTGGATCGTTCTTTCAGTCTGGGGAGCAGGTCGTAGACGTATTCCAGCCGATCTTTCCGGGTAGCCCGGGATCGTTTGCTGAAGGCGCCCAGTTCCAGGTTTTCCCGTACTGTCAGACTGGGGAAAAGAAGGCGGCCTTCCGGGCACTGAATCAGACCCAGGTCCACGATTTTTTCCGGCGAAAGTTTGTCAATCCGCACACCGTCGAACTCAATTTCACCATTGTAAGACTGTACGGTCCGGGAAATGCAAGATATAAGCGTGCTCTTTCCTGCCGCATTGGCACCGACGATGGTAACGACCTCGCCCTTATTGACCTCCAGAGAAACGTCCTGCAGCACCTGAACTTCTCCATAGAAGGAATTCACATTTTTAACACTAAGCATGTTCTTCCACCTCCTCCACACCGAAGTAGGCTTCGATAACATGGGGATCCTGACTGATTTCCTCCGGAGAACCTTCGGCTATTTTCTTTCCGAAGCTCAGGACGATGATCCGGTCGGAAATATTCATGATGGCTTCCATAATATGTTCGATAATGATGATGGTGATGCCGGCAGTGTTGAGGGATTTGATGATCCCAACCATTTCCAGCACTTCCGTTGTATTGAGGCCCGCCATGACCTCATCCAGTAAAAGCAGTTTGGGCTGGGTAGACAGAGCCTTGGCAATTTCCAGCTTTTTTCGTTCTCCCAGATTCAGGTGCTTGGCTACCACATCCTTCTTTTTAATCAGTTTCACGGTTTCCAGAGACCGGAGGGCAATCTGCTCTGCTTCCTTGTAATTGTTGGTTTTACAGAAAGCGCCGACCATGGCGTTCTGAAGGGCCGTCATGTTGCCAAAGGGCTGGACGATCTGATAGCTTCTGGCGATTCCCAGTTTGGCATTCTGAAAGGATTTATTTCCGCTGATCACCTTTCCGTCAAAGGTGACGGTTCCTTCGCTCAGGGGCAAAGTTCCGTTGATGCAGCCGAAAAGGGTGGATTTTCCTGCTCCATTGGGGCCGATCAGACCCAGGATGATACCCTCTTCCAGTTCGAAGGACACTTCCGAGACGGCAGCCAGGCCGCCGAATCTTTTGGTTACGTTGTCGATTTTCAGCAACATGGCTATTCCCCCTTCTCTTCGTTATTTTTATTCCGGTTCATCAGTTTTCGCACAAAACCTTTCAGCTGAGGCAAGATGCCGTCCGGTCGGAACAGCAGGATGATAATCAGCAGCATCCCCAGAACAAAGCCGTGGAGTCCGCTGATAAAGGATAAATATCCCCGAAGCAGATTGGTTACCGGTACCAGGATAAAGGCACCCACCATGGGCCCAAAGGCTGTACCCATACCTCCGGCAATGGCATACAAGATGAAGTTGACCGAATAGCCAACGCTCATCAGGGACATGGGCTCGATGAACATGATATACTGGGCAAACAGGGTTCCGCCAATTGATGTCAGCACAGCGCTCACCACGTAGGATATGAGCATGACCCGGGTAGAATTGACTCCCAGATTCTCAGCCGCTTCCTGATTTTCCCCGACTGCGATCAGGGAATAACCCAGTTTGGATTTTTCCAGCCGGACGCAGAGGATGATGACGATCATCATATAGGCCCAGGTAATAATGGCAAAGGGTATCTTCCCCTGAAAAATCATATTTGCAAAGCTGGGATCATAGGGAATCATCATCCCTAAGGAACCAGCTGTCAGGTCCTTGGATACGATAGCGATGGTCTTCAGAATCTCTGCGAAGGCCACGGTGGAGAGAACGAAAAAGGTTCCCTTCAGTCGCAGGGTGGTTCCTCCGATGAGCAAAGCAGCAAGAGCAGAAAACACTCCGCCGATGACCATACCGATCCAGGGTGAAATCCCGTAGTTCACGTACAGGATGGTGGAGGAATAGGCTCCGATTCCTAAAAAGGCCGCGTGGCCGATGGACAGCCTGCCGCAGTAGCCGCTGTAAAAGTTCCAGGAGGAGGATAATCCGGCCCACAGGAAGGTCAGTACAGCAATATCCTGAAAATACCGATTCGGCAGAAAAAATGGCACCAGGATGGATAAAAACGCAATGGCCCATAAAACCGAATTGTTGATGTTTAATAGTTTTTTTAACATGTCATGCTCCCCCTTTTCATCCCTTTCCGAATAAGCCGCTGGGCTTGAAGATCAATACCAGGATAAAGAGCAGGAAGTAGGCGGCCTGCTGGAAGGCAGGGCCGATGAAGTAGCCGGCAAAGCTTTCGATCAAACCGATGAGCAGCCCGCCGAAGATGGCGCCGGGTATGCTGGAAAGTCCGCCAATGACGACTACGATAAAGCAGAGGATCCCGTAGGGAGCACCTGCTGTTGGGAAAGCCGGATAAATGGGGGTGATCAACAGACCTGCCAGACCAACCAAGGTTATCCCGATGACAAAGGTCAGGGCATAGGTCTTTTTCAGATTGATTCCCATCAGCTGGGCAGCTTTGCCGTTTTGAGCCACAGCCCGCATGGCGGCACCCGTATAGGTTTTCTGAAGGAAGTAGTAAAGGGCCACAGAAGCGGCGATGGCAACAACAAAGGCAAGGACCCGGGCCGTGCTCAGATGAAGGGGTCCCAAATCCAGGGTGCTGGTCGTCATGGCGATTCGGGTATTGCGGTAATCGGCCTTCCACAGCATCAGGGCCAGATTTTGCAGCACCATGGAAAGTCCCAGGGTCAGCAGCATCTGAATGGAATGGCTGGAATCCAGTACCCGTTCCATGATGAACTTATAGGTCAGATAACCGAGGATGGCCATGAGGGCCAGGTTGATCAGGGCCGACTGATAGGGATCCAGAGAAAATATCCCGTACATCCAGAAGGCAAAGTACATAGCCAGCATCAGGTATTCTCCATGGGCGAAGTTTACCAGTCCGGCAATGCCGAAGATCAGTGCCAGCCCGACGCTGGCCAGGGCATAAATCCCTCCGGACAAGAGGCCAGAGACAAACACTTGAATAACTTGTTCCATCTTTTACTCCTTTAGAGGTAGGATACCCCGCAGGACCAAAGCCCTGCGGGGAATAGTTGAGTATACTAGTCGTTAGAAATTGGCTATAGGAAGGGGTACATTGATGGCATCCCCATTCTTCAGTGATTCAGGAGCTACCGTTACTACGGAACCACCCTGCCACTGATTGATGTTAGCACCGGCTGCATAGTTCTGTCCATCTTCTCCCAGATCCCATCCAAATCCAAGTGTGGTCATATCCAGCTTGGTTTCCAGAGCTGCAGTACGGATGGTTTCAGGATCATCCAGGTCAGCTGCATTGGGCAGAATGTTGTTCAGGAAGGTATAAGCGCCTGCGAAGGCTGCTTCAGCAGCGATGGAAGCGTTCTTCAGATTGGTGTTCTTAGCCAGGAAAGCTTCTCGGAATGCTTCAACAGTGGCTCTCATTTCTTCGTCTTCGAAGACATCAAGAGGCAGGTTGGTGGGCATGTCGGTACAGAAGAATCCATCGGAATCAGCGCCTACGGTCATGGCAAAGTTGGGATCGGTAGTTCCGGCACCCAGTCCCATGAAGACTTTCGGCATAGCCTGCAGCTGTTTCAGGGTATCCACCAGCAGAATAGCATCATTTACATAGTTTACGGTCAGCAGAACATCAGGCTGAGCCTGTTTGATCTGAAGAACCAGAGCAGACATGTCGGTGATGGTGGTGTTGTAGTGAGCTCTCCCCACCAGCTGCATACCCAGTTCCTTCACCTTGGCTTCTGCGCCGTTGGCAACGGATTCGCCGTAACTGGATTCTTCATGGATGATGAATACTTTCGCGTCAGCGGGAGCGATTCCCAGGGTATCAACGATGCTGGTTCCGACGTATTCGGCACCAACAGCTCCTCGCAGACCACCCTTATCCAGGATCCGGTAAACATACTTGAAGTTGGAGTCAGTCAGAGCGTCAGCAATACCACCGGATTCAACCAGTACAACACCGCTCTTGTCTGTAACACCGGCGATAGCCAGTGCATTACCGCTGGCCAGGGATCCGAAAACTACTTTGACGCCAACCTGATCGACCAGACGGCCGGCTTCCGTGGCTGCTGCTGTCGGGTCCGGAGCATCTGCGCTTACGAGTTCAACAGGCCGGCCCTGAACGCCACCCTTTTCATTGACGAAGTCCACAGCAATCTGAACCGCGTCCAGACACTGATTGCCCAGCAGAGCATTGGCTCCGCTCAGGGGATAGATCGCACCGACTTTGAAGGGCTCTGCTTCGCCGGAGGGCTCTTCTGCCCCTCCTCCACAGCCTGTGATCGTTCCCAGTACCAATACTAAGATCAATAGAACTGCTAAAAACTTTTTCATACTTTCCTCCTTCTTATGGCTTTGCCATAGCTGCTAGTTCTTCCGGCCTCCCTGAGATGTCCTTTATCGCATGGCAGATGGTCTTCTGCCAATCAATAACCTGCCTAGTTTTTCTGGAACTCGATGATGCCATCCACCATGGTCATCTGAATCTTTACCCTCAGAAGCTCCTCCGTGGGAGTTTCCAGGATGTTTTCGGAAAGTACCACCATATCCGCCAGTTTGCCCGGCTCCAGACTGCCCTTGATATGGTCTTCGTAGCTGCTGTAAGCCCCGTTCAGGGTATAGAGCCGGAGCATCTCCCCAACGCTGATGGCTTGGGTTGGATCCGTCTGCATACCAGTGACCCTGTCGATCCGGTTTACCGCTGCATCGATGACGGAGATGGGCTCTACCGGACCGGAGGGGGAATCGCTGGCGATGGAAACCCGGACTCCCGCGTCGATCATGGACCGGAGGGCACTGAAATATTTCATCCGCTCTCCGTAATATTTCGTATAATTACTTCCATTCCAGGCAATGAATCCCGGATTGCAGGTGGGGCAAATGTTCAGCTTCGCCATCCGGTCGATCAGATCCTGATCCACCAGGGTGCAGTGCTCGATCCGGTGACGGGCTTCCGGCCTTGGATTGGTTTGGAAAGCATACTCGTACCCTTCCACCATGAACTCCACCGCCAGATCTCCCACCGCATGGGCAGTAGCCTGACAGCCGGCATCGTTGATCTTCTTAATGTAATCCCTTACCTCTTCCCGTTCCCAGCCCAGGATCCCCGGCATATCCGGGTCGTGGCTGTAGGGCTCCCGGGTGGCACAGGAAGGACCGCTGGTCCCCCCGTCAATCATGAATTTACTGGATCCCAACCGATAATATTCGTCTCCCAGCCCGGTCAGGATGCCCAGGGCAAAGAGGTGTTCGTTTTCTTCAATAGCGAAGGGTTTGCCGTAAACGTTGTGAATCAGCATATACTCTCTGGGTTTGAAGGATCTTTCCCGGCAGAGCTTCTGCATCACCCGGTAGGACAGGGTCATGAACTCTCCACAGTCGTGGACGGAGGTGATTCCGTTTTGAAGCAGAAGGTCGTTGGATTTCATCGCTGCTGCAATCTGCTGTTCCTCTGTGTAGACTACATGGCTCCAGACCAGGAAATGGGTATGATCCTTCACCATACCGGTGAGCTTTCCATTTTCTACTACGATCTCGTCGTGGGGATGCTTGGCTGCATCCTCAGCCTTGGTAACACCGATGGTTTCCAGAGCCTTGCTGTTATAAATGCAGATGTGACCGCAGGTTCGCATGCACTGAACCGGGTTGTCCGGTGCAGCAGCGTCCAGCTCTTCCAGGGTGATGTGCCTTTTTTCTTTGATGGTGTTCTGGTCGTAGCCCATCATGGAAATCCAGGCCCCCGGACCTCTTTTAACGGCGGCTTTCCGGATCAGTTCCAGAATATCCTCGATGGAGGGGCAGTTGGCCAGATTGGTGTTGATGATGGCTGCGTCCTCGTCGTCCCCGAAAAATCCCTTTAATATAGGATGATAGTGGGTGTCGATGAAACCGGGAATCAGGCTTCGGCCTGCCAGATCGATGACCCGGGTATCCGGCCCGATCCAGGCCTGTACCTCCTCATCACTGCCGACACAGGCAATTTTATTGCCAACTACAGCCAGTCCCTGGGCAATATCGTCCTTCTCATTAATCGTTACCACCGATCCATTCAGGAAAGCAACGTCTGCAAAAGTACAAATACAACCATTTTTCATAACATTTCCTCACTATTTTGCTGTCATTTCATATTACGAAATAATATTTCAAATTTTCTTACAACTCCATTCTACTGTTTTACTTTATAAAAATCAATGGATTTTTTTGTATACAATTCACTATTTTCAAGGTATTTCAGGGGGTTTTCAACAGAAATGCCATAAAATCAAGGTTTTTGCTTTATTTCGGTAAATTGATAAATAAATAACTATTTTGTTGTCCTGGTCCCATCTCCGATTTTTCTACAAATCATTTTACTCCACCCTTCCACAATCATGAATATGGTTGTGTTAGAATTGCGCCGAATTTTGAGCAAAATATGGAGTTGTGTGTGGATTTTTTGCTTCTCAGCCACACACAACTCCATTTTCTGCTCATTTTTACCTGTAATCGCGAAAAGCGTCCTCTTCAGCATCCGCTGCCCAGGCCAGAGCGCACCGGACCGCCCTTTTCCAGCCCTTTTGAAGAGAACGAATCCGGCTTTCTTCCATGGATACCGAAAATTCTCGGTCCAGCTGCCAGTTTTCCAGAATATCCTGCTGATCTTTCCAATATCCCACAGCCAGTCCGGCCAGGTATGCGGCTCCCAGAGAAGTGGTTTCAATGTTTTTCGGCCGCTGGACCCGGGCTCTCAGCAAATCCGCCTGAAACTGCATGAGAAAATCGTTGGCGCTGGCTCCCCCGTCGACTTTCAGGGTTTTTAACGGGATCCCCGATTCCGCCTCCATCAGGCCCAGCAGGTCTGCCGCCTGGAAGGCAATGGACTCCAGAGTGGCCCGGACCAGATGATTCCGGTTGGTACCCCGGGTGATTCCCACGATGGTACCCCGGGCGTAGGGATTCCAATAGGGAGCTCCCAAACCCACAAAGGCTGGAACCACATAGACCCCACCCGTATCCGGTACCGAGACGGCCAGTCCTTCCGTGTCTCCGGAATAATCGATCATATGGAGTTCGTCCCGAAGCCACTGGACAGCAGCTCCCGCCACAAACACCGACCCTTCCAGGGCGTATTCCACTTTTCCTCCCAAACCCCAGCCGATGGTGGTCAGCAGACCCTTTTCCGAAGAAACCGGCTCTTCACCCGTGTTCATCAACAAAAAACAGCCGGTACCATAGGTACTCTTAGCCTCCCCCTTGTGGAAGCAGGTCTGTCCGAACAGGGCGGCTTGCTGATCGCCGGCAGCTCCACTGATGGGAATGGGGCCGCCAAAGATATCCGGATCCGTTTCCCCGTAAAGACTGCTGGATTCTACGGGTCTGGCCAGCATGGACCCGGGAATATTCAGTTCCCGGAGAATTTCCTTATCCCAGGTCAGGTCGTGGATGTTGAACAGCATGGTCCTTGAAGCGTTGGAATAGTCGGTGACAAAGGTCTTGCCCCGGGTCAGCTGCCAGATGAGCCAGGTTTCGATGGTTCCAAAGAGAAGATTTCCCTTTTCTGCTTCCTCCCGGGCTCCCGGCACATTGTCCAGAATCCATTTCAGTTTGGTTCCGGAAAAATAGGCATCGATCAGGAGACCAGTCTTCTTTCGGAACATGTCCGTCAAACCTTTGCGCTTCAATTCATCGCAAGTTTCCGCCGTCCGCCGGCACTGCCAGACAATGGCGTTGTACACCGGCTTTCCTGTGTGTTTATCCCAGACCACCGTAGTTTCCCTTTGATTGGTGATACCGATGGCGGCAATCTGCCGCCAGGTCCCGTTGATCTTATACAGGGCCTCCTGAGCCACTCCGATCTGGGTGGACCAAATCTCCATGGGGTCGTGTTCCACCCAGCCAGCCTTGGGATAAATCTGTCGGAATTCCTTCTGGGCCAGGCTGACCACTTCCCCCTTCCGGTTGTAGAGTATGCAGCGGGAGCTGGTGGTTCCCTGGTCCAGGGCCATGATGTAGGTTTCCATAAGGGCTCCTTTCTCTTTCTCAATCTTTTTTCCGTTCATGCTGTTAAATCAGTTCCACAAAGATCCGGTTGGATATGTGGATGCCGGATTCGGTAAGTTTCAACTTATCTTCCTCTATAATTAATTGCTTGTTTTCGATGAATTCATTGATTTTATGCCATTTGTCCCGGAAGTGCTCCTGCAGATCCTCTCCGAAGCGCCTGTTGAAATCAGACAGGGATATCCCCTCCTCTTTTCGAAGGCCGGTGAACAGATACTCGCCGATTTCGTCTTCTCGGGTGTTCTGGTGGGTCCAGACCCGGGGCAGTTTCTCTTCCCCTAGAAGTTCTCCGTACTCCTGATGAGTCCTGGCATTGGAAAACCGTTGGCCATCTATATAGGAATGGGATCCCAGTCCCAGCCCCAGATAATCTTCCATGGACCAGTATTTCAGGTTGTGGCGGCATTCCCGGCCGGGCAGAGCTGCGTTGGATATTTCATAAAGATGGTAGCCGGATTTTCGGAAAAGAGCCCGGGCTTCTTCGTACATCTGCCGGTCCAGATCGTCACTATTCTGTTTCAAGGTGCCCTCCTGAATCATCCGATAAAAGGGAGTCCCCTCTTCGATCTGGAGGCTGTAATAGGACAGGTGCTCCGGCGCCAGCTCCAAAGCCTTTTCCAGGGTATCCCGCCAGCTTTCCAGATTCTGCCCAGGAAGGGAGAACATCAGATCCAGGTTGATGTTGTCAAAACCGGCTTCCCGGGCCTGACGGAAGTTTTCCACCACTTCTTCCGGGCCATGGATCCGTCCGATGGCTTTCAGACAAGCCGGGTCAAAAGACTGAACCCCCATGCTGAGCCGGTTGATTCCTGCTGACCGATAAGCCAGCAGCTTTTCAGGGGTCAGGGTTCCCGGATTGGACTCGATGGTGATTTCCGGTTCGTCAGACAGATGAAAAGAGGCCCTGACCTCAGACATCAAATCTGTGATCAGGGCAGGGTCCACCAGGGAGGGGGTGCCGCCGCCAATAAAGATGGTATCCACCCGGAAGGAACCCGAGGGAAGTTCTCTGGCGGTCAGCTGTATTTCGTTTTTCAGCAGGTCCATATAGGCCCGGTGAAGAAGATCCTCTTCCGTCCCGGAGGCCATGGATAAAAAGTCGCAGTACAGGCATTTCTGCCGGCAAAAGGGAATGTGGATGTAGATTCCCAGATTGGTCCCGTTATTTGTTGTCATCATACTTCAGCACAGCGGTGAAGGCCTCCTGGGGCACCTCCACGGTGCCGAACTGGCGCATCCGCTTCTTTCCTTCCTTCTGCTTCTCTAATAGTTTCTTCTTTCGGGAAATGTCGCCGCCGTAGCACTTGGCGATTACATCCTTCCGGTAAGCCCGGACCGTGGCCCTGGCGATGATCTTAGCACCGATGGAAGCCTGGATGGGCACCTCGAACTGGTGCATGGGGATGATTTCCTTCAGCTTTTCGCAGACGAACTTGCCCCGGGCATAGGCCTTGGACTCGTGGACGATCATGGAGAAGGCATCCACCAGGTCCTTGTTCAGCAGGATATCCATCTTGACCACGTTGGATTTTTCGTACCGGATGAACTCGTAGTCCAGAGAGCCGTAGCCCCGGGTCTTGGACTTCAGGGCATCAAAGAAGTCGTAAATGACTTCATTTAGGGGCATCTCATAGTGGAGCTGGACTCGGGTCTCGGTGATGTATTCCATATGCATCAGCTTGCCCCGCCGGTCCTGGCAAAGTTCCATGATGCTGCCCACGTACTCCTTGGGAATCATGATATCCGCCTTGACGATGGGCTCCTCGATGTGTTTGATCAGAAGAAGGTTTGGCAGGTTGGAAGGATTCTGAATCATTTCCACGGTACCGTCGTTCATGACTACCCGGTAGATAACGCTGGGAGATGTGGTAATGACGCCCAGGTCAAACTCCCTCTCCAGCCGCTCCACGATGATTTCCATGTGGAGAAGCCCCAGGAATCCGCATCGGAATCCAAAGCCCAGAGCCGTAGAGGTTTCCGGTTCGAAGTGAAAGGCGGCGTCGTTGACCTGGAGCTTTTCCAGGGCATCCTTAACGTTTTCATACTTTTCACCCTCCGCCGGATAGATGCCGCAGTAAACCATGGGCTGAACTTTTTTATATCCGGGGAAAGCTTCCGCTGTGGGATCGTTTTCCAGGGTGATGGTGTCCCCCACCCGGGCGTCCGCTACCTGCTTGATGCTGGCCACGATGTAGCCGACATCTCCCGCCTGCAGCCTGGCAACCGCCATGGGACCGGGGGAATAGACGCCAACTTCTGTAACCTCATATTTCTTCTTCGTGTTCATCAGGCGGATCACATCCCCCTTCTTGACGGTGCCGTCAAAAATCCGGGTATAGATGACCACCCCTTTGTAATTGTCGTAATAGGAATCGAAGATCAGGGCCTTCAGTTTCCCTTCGATATCCCCGGATGGGGGCGGAATATGGGCTACCACAGCCTCCAGTACTTCGTCGATGCCGATTCCCTCTTTGGCGGAAATCAGGGGTGCTTCGGAAGCATCGATGCCGATGATCTCCTCCACCTCCAGCTTGATCTCCTCCGGCCGGGCGCTGGGCAAGTCGATCTTGTTTAAGACCGGCAGGATTTCCAGGTTTTCTTCCAACGCCAGGTACACGTTAGCCAGAGTCTGGGCTTCCACCCCCTGGGTGGCATCCACGATCAAGATAGCCCCCTCGCAGGCAGCCAGACTCCGGGAGACCTCGTAGGTAAAATCCACATGGCCCGGCGTATCGATCAGATTGAAGATGTATTCGTGACCGTCCTTGGCTTTATAAATCAGCCGGGTAGTCTGGAGCTTGATGGTGATACCTCTCTCCCGTTCCAGATCCATGTTGTCCAGGTACTGCTCCTTCATTTCCCGATGGGAAACAAGGCCGGTGTTTTCAATAATCCGGTCTGCCAGGGTGGACTTGCCATGGTCGATGTGGGCAATGATGCAAAAGTTTCTTATATACTGTTGATATGAATTCATAAAATCCCCTTCTATTTTAAAGTGTTACATGGTATATTCTACTTGAAAACCGGCTGATTATCAATGGTAAGTTGATTTGGGAGAATCTTAAATAATATCCTTTCCATTAATTCTTTTATATCTCTTGATAAACCAATTTTTTCCATGTATAATTATAAAATGGCAATATATGGTTATTGCCTGTAGCCAGACTTTTTATATTCTGATGAAATTCTGGTATTATAAACCGTTATAGGGTATACTAATTGCAAGGAAATCAGCATGAACATACTGGGATATCACGGCACTTTATCCAACTATGCTAAATCAATTCTTCAGGACGGTTATAAATTTAATCAGAAGATAAATCCGGAACACGATCATTGGTTGGGTCATGGTATATATTTTTACGTTCATTACGAACTGGCCTTATGGTGGGGCAGAACCAAGTCAAATGCTTTTAAGCGAAAGCGGGGAATTGGTGAGGGATATTCTGTTATCAAGAGCTCCATTCAATGTGATAAAGAAAAAATTTTAGATCTTGACAACCCAATTCATCTTGATGGTTTCTTTTCTTATTATAAAAATAAAGAACTGGAATTGAAAAAGGCTGGCTATATAATCGACTTTACAAAAGGATTAGACTGTCAAAAATATTCTGAGGATAATTACCATCGCATTATCCGGGAACGCATACGCTGTACATATCTAGACTTCATGAAACACGAAAGAAACTATGAAGTCGTCATGTATACTTTTTCTAAAGATGATCCGTCTTATGCAAATAGTATCCATAAATATTACGGCATGGCTAATACCGGCTTATCATACAAAGAAAAACAAATTTGTGTAACAACAAATGATATTATTATAAAAAGTGAAATTTGCTTTTCACATGAGGAGGAAATAATATGATAACGAATGGAATTTTACAAGAATTACAAGAAAGATATGGAATAGGGATCACTATTTCCGATAATAATCAAGGGGGCTTCATCGTAGATTCTTCAGGAAAAGTAAAGGAAACCACCTTGGATTTAATTCAAAACGATTTCACAACCCATCAATATTCAATTAATCCCACTCCAGTTCATCTTCAAAATTTTAGTTCTTCCTATTACAAATATGATAATATGTTATTATTAGTTGCCTAGTAAGGAGAACCCATATGGATGCTATGTCTAATGCTCAAAGCATTTTAATCGCTCATAAAATTATAATTGAAAAATTATATTTTGAAAGGGAAGTTGATTTGCCCAGCGATTTGGAATTATCTAGTGCATTTAACAAAAGAATTGATATTAACGAGGTGACAAAACAATATAAGGTAACAATATCCCTTGCAATAAATTCGTTAAAAAACGAGGTGAAAATCGAAGTTGTCGTCGCAGGTGTTTTTGAATTGGCAGATACCGTTCCTGATGAAATAAAAGAAGACGTCATTCAAAAAAATACCGTAGCAATCTTGTTCCCGTATTTAAGAAGCGAGGTAACATTAATTACAGCCCAGCCTGATTTCATCCCTATTGTAATCCCTCCCATTAATATCAATGCTCTGCTTGAAAATGCAGCCCGTGAATAACGAAAAACCTCTTGCTTTCACTGGGTTCATCGTATATAATAACAGTTGTGAAATTTTGCTGAAAGTGGGGTGAAACAATGGCAAATATTAAATCCGCTAAGAAGAGGATCCTGGTAATCAACAAGAAGACCGCCAGAAACAGACGAATCAAGTCTCATCTGAAGGGTATCCTGAAGAACTTCGACGCTGCACTGAAAGATAACAATCTTGATGCTGCTGCAGAAAAGCTGGCTCTGGCTGAGAAACGGCTGATGAAGGCTGCTTCCAAAGGCACCATTCATAAGAATGCTGCTTCCAGAAAAGTCTCCAGATTAACCAAGCGACTGAACAAAGCGCGAGCAAACTAATCTCACCCGTCCCCACCCGTGCATAAGTTAAATGCACTTCATATTTATATGAAATAAAAAAGATGGTAGTGTCTCCCATCTTTTTTTATTGGTTTTATGCAAGCGGCTACCGATTCTGGTGCCGCTTGATTTTTTTTGTTGTGGTCTTGACGAACTCGCTGAGCCGGATGGTCACATTCCGAACCCGTTTGTAATTGGGGATCTGCAGATTCATCTCTGCAACCTTCCTTTTGATCAGATCGTAAATCTGCTCTTCCGATACTTCTTCCCCAAGGTCCTCATGGATTTTTTCGTAATTGGGCCGGATCTGGACGCTGACGATGGTGTCATCGCTGCCATCCTCCGGATCTTCTCCGTAAACCATGCATTCCTCAATGTAGGCAATCTGCATCAGGTGCTTCTCGATTTCCTCCGGGTAGATGTTCTTGCCTGTCTTGGTGACAATGACGTTCTTCTTCCGGCCGGTGAGATAGAGCCAGCCTTCCTCATCCACAAAGCCCAGGTCTCCCGTATAGAACCAGCCGTCCTTCAGGACTTCCGCTGTCTTTTCCGGCATGTTGTAATAGCCCTTCATCACGTTGGGTCCCCGGTAGATCACTTCCCCGATTCCTTCTTCGTTGACATCAGCCAGATCCATTTCTCCATCGGGAACGACAGGGCCTACCGAACCGGCTTTTTTGTACCGATTGCCATAATCCGGTGTTCCCGTCAGCAACGGCGCGGTTTCCGTCAAACCATAACCCATGACGATTTCAAAGCCCAGGTCCTGAAATCCCCGGACCACATTGGGATCAATGGCGGCAGCGCCGGTAACGAAGAGCCTCAGGTTTCCACCGAAGCTTGCATAAACAGATTTAAAGATGGAGCGGCTCTTGTCGATGCCGATGTTTTTTAAGCCTTTGTTTACTTTAATGGCAATTTTCAGAGCCTTTTCCTTGCCGGTTTTTGCCGCCTGTTTCCAAATCTTGTCGTAGATGGATTCAAAAATCAAAGGAACACCAACCAGGATAGAGCACTTTGCTTCTTCCAGATTTTTCAGCACATATTTCAGCCCTTCAAAGAAGGCCACGGAGCAGCCCTGGTAAAACAAAACCATGATTCCGATGGTGGATTCAAAGGTATGGTGGATGGGCAGGATGGACAGGCCCCGGTCATCCTCCCGCAGCTGGACGATTTTGCTGGTGGACATGACGTTGGCGGCGATGTTCCGGTGGGACAGCATGACGGCCTTGGCCGAATCGGTGGTGCCGGAGGTAAAGAGGAGAATCTTTACTTCATCCGGATCCAGGGAAACATCCAGAAATCGCCGGTCTCCATCTGCCAGCAGGGATTCTCCCTGACGAACCAGATTGAGCCAGGGGGTGTACTCTCCCCGGTGCTGGTCAAAATAGGCATCGATCCGAAATTTGTGATCGATGGCATAATCTTCAAAATAGTCTGCATAGGTGCCGGTGTAAAAAACAGCTTTGCAGCCAGCGGTCTCGATCAGGTTGTAGATCTCCTCCCTGCCCAGCTCTTTATCCAGAGGTACCACAGTTCCTACGCCGCAGACGATGGCAAAATAGGTGGCGATCCATTGGTAGCAGTTTTCGCCGATGACGGCGATGGGCTGATCCTTCAGTCCCAGGTCGATGAGGCGGGTCCCCAGGGCTTCCATGTCTTTTTTGACCGTGTTGAAGTCGATTTCAAAGTACTCTCCACCCTTCTCAGCCTTGTTCAGAAAAGCGGTTTTGGTTCCGAAGAGAGCGGCTCCCGATTCCACGATGTCCCGGATGGTTGCGATCTCCCGTACTGTATGGAGTCGGGAGTCATTATTCGTATAACTCATGGGAAATGGTTCCTCCTTATTTCCTGTTTTCTATTCATATTCTATTTATTGCAGTGAATAAACTAATAGGTGGCGTTGGTCACATATCGGCGGAACAATTCTACATCCACACAGCGCATCATGGCTTCATCCATGGTGACCTTCTTCAGCTTCACCAGCTGGGCCAAGCTGTAGTCCATGGACATCATTCCCGCATTAATATTGGTCTGGATGACTGAATTGATCATGTGGGTCTTTCCTTCCCGGATCAGGTTCCGGACAGCGTCGTTGGCCAAGAGGATTTCCGTGGCGATAGCTCTGCCCTTCCCGTCAGCCGTTGGTAACAGCTGCTGGGAAATAACGGCTACCAGGACGCCAGCTAACTGAACCTTGACCTGCTGCTGCTGGTTAGGAGGGAACACATCTACGATACGGTCGATGGTCTGGGCCGCACTGGTGGTATGAAGGGTGGACAGGACCAGATGGCCTGTTTCCGAGGCGGTGATGGCCGTTCCAATGGTTTCCAGATCCCGCATTTCTCCGACCAGGATAACATCCGGATCTTCCCGGAGAGCTGCCCGAAGAGCGTTGGCAAAGGACCGGGTATCGTCTCCAACCTCCCGCTGGTTGACCATGCAGGTGTTGTGCCGGTGCAGATACTCGATGGGGTCTTCAATGGTCAGGATGTGACAGTTTCGGTGGCGGTTCATTTCGCCCACCATGGATGCCAGGGTGGTGGACTTTCCCGAACCGGTAGGACCGGTGACCAGAATGATGCCTCTTGGCTTGTAGCAAAGCTCCCGGACCACTTCCGAAAGGCCTAGTACCGCGATATCCGGCACGCTGTTCTGGAGGATACGCATGGCTACTCCCAGGCTTTTTCGCTGATTATAGACATTGACCCGGAGCCGCCCTCGCTGAGGAACAGAAAAGGAAAAGTCGGTTTCTCCTTTTTCCTGAAGTTCTTTTTTATGATGGTCACTGATAATCGTGTCGACAAACTGTTCGATATCTTCCGGGGTCAGTTTTTCCGTTCCCTGTGGAATTAGTTCGCCATTGATTCGAAGGGTCGGAGGCATTGCTACCGTCAAGTGCAGGTCCGAAACTTTTGAATCAAATGCATCATAAATGATCTTGTGGATGAAATTAACCATAACTGCCTCCTGTCTTATCCTTCGATACTATAAGTTACCTTGGTCAGTTCTGCGGTAGTCGTGATTCCTTCCAGTACCAAATCAATACAGCTTTCCCGCAGGGTCTTGGTTCCGAACCTGGCGGCCATCTGGCGGAGCTGGTCCGTGGTGGCCCGGCGATCTATCAATTCCCGGATTTCCCGGTTTACGACCATGATTTCGTGGATTGCGGTACGGCCCTTGTAGCCGGTGTTGTTACAGTAATTGCACCCTTCCCCCCGATAGAGCATTTTGGGCTCTTTCAGTTTCAGCATCATCATTTCTGCATGGTCCGGCCGGTAGCTGACCTTACAGTGGGGGCAGATTTTTTTGACCAGCCGCTGGGCGATGACTCCCACCACGGAAGAAGATACCAGGTAAGGCTCGATGCCCATATCCACTAGACGGGCGACCGAAGAGGCGGAGTCGTTGGTATGGATGGTAGACAAGACCAGATGGCCGGTAATGGAAGCCCGGATGGCAATCTGAGCCGTTTCCGAGTCCCGGATTTCTCCGATCATGATGATGTCCGGGTCCTGCCGCAAGATGGACCGGAGGCCGCTGACAAAGGTAAGGCCCGCCTTCGTGTTGACCTGGACCTGATTGATGCCCCCCAGTTTGTATTCCACTGGATCTTCGACGGTTATGATGTTCACTTCCGGCCGGTTCAGTTCTTTGAGTACGGTATATAAGGTTGTGGTCTTTCCGGAACCGGTGGGACCGGAAACCAGGATAATCCCATTGGGGCTTTTGATGATATTGTCAAACAGGGTATAGTTGTCGTTACTAAGTCCCAGCATATCCCTGCTGAGAGCCTGGGACTGACCTCCCAGAATACGGATGACGACCTTTTCTCCATATACGGTGGGCAGGATGGACAAACGCATATCCACGCTGCGGTCGTCGATGACCGTTTCCACCCGGCCATCCTGAGGAATCCGCTTTTCGGCGATATCCATCTTGCCGATGATTTTTATTCTGGTAATGATGGCGGGATGGGCCACATTGGAGGACCGCATGACTTCGTTCAGCTCTCCGTCGATACGGAATCGAACCCGCATGTCCTTTTCTTCCGGCTCAATGTGGATATCGCTGGCACCGCTCTTCACCGCCTGAAGGATGATGGAGTTTACCAGCCGGACGACGGGAGCATTGGCCACCTGGCTGTCCACCATTTCGGCCAGTCCCGAAAGATCCATCAGGGCAAATTCCTTGCTCAGGTCTTCAACGGCTTTTTTAGCGCCCTCGTTGCTGTAATAGCGATCGATAGCGTTGGTGATATCCTTAGGGGGCGATATGGCAATCTTAACCTCCCGGCCGGTGAGAAGCCCTACATCATCGATTGCCTCATAGTTTAAGGGGTCCTTCATGACCACGGTGATGGTCTTGGGGGTGGCAGCCACGGGAATCAGGGTATGCTTTTGGGCCACGTTTTCGTTGATCAGGCTCAGGGCGTCCTTTTCCGGGGTGGTTTCCAAAAGGTTGATGTAAGGAACCTGGAACAGGTATTCCAGTGCTTTATACAACTGATTTTCCGTTACATAATTCAAATCCAGCAATAATTCTCCCAGAGGCTTATAGTTCTGCTTCTGCAGCTGGAGGGCTTCCTTAAGCTGATCCTCGGTAATCAGCTCCGCATCTACTAATATGTCTCCCAGCTTTTTTACGCCTTTTTCCATCCACTTCTTCTCCTCAAGTTTTTTTCTTGTGAATCACCCATTTTATTGCTAAAATATAAGTATTGCGGGCATCTGCCCGGATATTCCATTTATTATCCCCATAAACCTTAGTATAAAGGTTCGAGGTGACTATGCAACCCTTTTTTATTGGCCTTTGGGTCTTTGTTTTCGGTTTGTTGATCGGCAGCTTCCTCAATGTGTGCATTTACCGGATTCCCCAGAAGATTTCGGTGGCTAAGGGTTTCTCCTATTGCCCTTCCTGCCATCACCGGCTGATGCCCAAGGATCTGTTCCCGGTGGCCAGCTATCTGCTGCTCCGGGGCTCCTGCCGCTATTGCAATGCTCCCATCTCCATACGATATCCCCTGATTGAAACAGTCACCGGTCTTCTCTTTGTCCTGACCTGGCTCCGGCTGGGATTCTCTCCAATGGGGGCCCTGACGGCTGCCCTGCTGGCGGTGCTGGTGGTGATCACCATGATCGACCTGGATCTTCAGATCATCCCAGACGGCCTGAACCTCTTTATCCTGTTCCTGGCCCTGCCAGCCATCTATTTCTCCGGAAGATCTCTACCGGAGCATCTGATCGGCTTGGTGGCAGTAAGCCTGCTTCTTTTTTTAGTAGCCATCCTGTCCAACGGAGGCATGGGGGGGGGCGACATCAAGCTGATGGGGGCTGCCGGTCTGTTTCTGGGATGGAAGCTGATCCTGCTGGCCTTGATTGTGGGCTCCGTGGTGGGAGCCATCATCAGCCTGATCCTGCTGGCTGCCAAAAAAGCGGGCCGGAAAACCATGATCCCCTTTGGGCCCTTTCTGTCCCTTGGTATCGCCGTTGCTGCTCTATTCGGAGAGGACCTTATCTGGTGGTACCTGATGCTTTTACTAAACTAGCACAAACAACCAACCTTCTGTCAATCCCTTGTTTGATCCACTATCTCATGTCCGGTTCTCCTTCAGGGATACCCGGACTTTTTTTAATATGGACTTGGAATACCTCATATCCATCTCTTTACCCAAAAGAATATCCAGGGTTTTTTTGATGTATAATTTCCCCACATCCCGATAGTTGAGCTGAAGAATGTTGCTTTCTGCTTCTTCCAGAATGAACTCCCGGGCCTCCGGGAAGTCTCCCCCTTCGGTGGCGAAGGTCTTGATGGAGATCTCTTCCAGGCTGTCCTGGATCTGGCGGAACCGGTCCGGCAGAATCAGGTAGGAATAGTTTGGTACTCCCACTTCGTCGGCAATGATGAATTTATCAAAGTCCAGGATCAACAGCTCTCCTTCCCTCATGGGGAAAATCTCCCGGATTTCCGGCAGATAGCTGCTGAGGAGACGATATTTGCTGTTGTGCTTGCCCTGTAGATGGATAGCCAGAAGCCGGCTGGAATTCCAGTTGGAAAACTTTCTTTTTAGGGACTCCGGGACATCCCTCCACTCCTCCGAGGAATAGGGATACCCCATTTTGTCCAGGATCCTCAAATTGACCTCTTCCAGGTATTCGTCCACCGGAAGTTTTTCCAGGTAATTGACAAGCAGTCGATTGAGGCTGACCACATCGTTGTACTGGATCGTCCTTTGGACCCAGCCTTCGTTAAAGGGGAAAAATTCCTTATCACACTGCTCCAGGAACCGTTTGACGATGCTCCAGACCAGAGGGCTTTTTTTATTGAAATGATATTCCTTCAGGAAGCTGTTGATGGGCTGGGAGTAGTTATTGAGCATCTCCACCACCTGGTCTTTGCCTCCCTGCTGGGATAGGACGGTTAAGAGGGCTGCTTCCGGAATGGGTTCATCCTTTTGGCGGGTTGCTTCTGCCACCAGCTCCAGCATCCTGGGTACATTGGGGTTGTTGTTCTTGTAATTGGTCTGATAAAGCTGCCAGATAATCCGGATCAGACGATCGCTCATCCGGAAGGACAGCACCCGAATCAGGGCTTCTGATTCCTCCGGAGACCGTTGATCTTCGCCACTTTGAAAAAGGGCCAGCACCAGATTTTCCATCTCCCTCCCCGTTAGCGAGGCAATAAAAGAGGGTTGATGATTATTGGGTGATAGGGTTATCTTGCGGCAGATCAGCCCAATTTCTTCCCGGCGGTCCACGTGGGGAAAATCCTCAGGAGTCAGAAATATGTGGGACAGTTCGTGCAGCAATCCACTAAACTTTTCAGTTGTAAAACGAATCATCTCATTCATGCTTCAATGCCTTTGGCAGGTTTTCCACCGATTCTGCAATCGACTCTACCGTGTTGGCCAGCCGGCGACTGACTTCCGTGAGTCCTCCGTCAAAGTCCTGGAAGGTCCGCTCCACTCCCTGATGAAGCTGTTCGGTAAAAATCTTGACCGACTCCTTCAGATTTGTAGAAAGGTCTCCAATATCCAGATTGAGCTCATGAGCATAGAGGCCAATGCTTCTGGATTGTTCATCCAGGCTGGCCAGCATGTTGGTGGTATTTCCTTCGAACAGTTCCATGGCCCTGGAAATGTTGCCTTCCAATTTTCCCATGATGCCAGTGGCTTCTTCGGAAAAATGGCTGATCACGTTTTGCATATGGAAGTCCATCTCGTCCAGGCTGGACTGATTCAGTTTTTCTACCCGCTCAAAATATTTGTCGTACTCTTCCTTCAGGATCGTGGTCTTTTCGGCCAGTCGATCGATGATCTCCACACTGTCGGCAGAAGCCCGTCCTATACTCTCGGCAATTTCATGACCCACACCGTCCATGGCCCTGTTCATTTCCGTGACGATGTCATTTAAGAGATTGGCGGCGGCTTCGGCAGCCTTTTCATACTGCTCACTGCCGGCATTGGCCAGAGACTCCATGGTAGCAGCCAGTCGCTTAGCCGTTTCCTCATTGGAGACCACTGCTGTCCGAAGGGCTTCGCTGATCTGATCCGCGCTTCTTTCTATGAGACCATCCCATCCGGTCAATGTACCAACCAGCTTTTCAGTGGTTTCCAGATAGAGGCTGAGGGTTTTCATGTGCTCGGCTACTTCCCTCTGGGTCCGGGCCGCTTCCTGTATTTGAAGGGACGTGTCTGCCATCACCTGGCGATCGGCTTCCAGACTGTTGTAGAGAGTATTGACGGAAAGGGTCATCCCATCCCGGATTTCACTCATAGCATTGTTGATGCTTTCCATATTTTCATTCATGACCCGAATGTTCCCTTGGACCGTATCGGTCAGCCGTGCAGAGAAGGAGTCCGCCAGATGGTGCATGTTTTCTTCCTGGTTTCGGATGACGATTTCCGATAGCCGGTACCAGTTTTCTTCCATCCGGTTGATGCTGGGAGTCAAATGATCCCGCAGTGAAGACTCAAAGGCCTCTGTCACCATCGGTGTTATTCCCTCAACAGCGAATCGCTGGATGGTTTCCTGGATATCTCTGGCTGCCTTTTCAAAATTTCGTGTGTTCTGACGGGTGCCTTCCAGAAGCAGCCCGGTCTGAGCAGCGGCGCTGGCGACCGGCAGAGCCAAGGATAAGCTGTTGACCAGTTTGCGGACCTCAATCATGGCCCTGGTCCTGGTTCGGGCATATAAGGTGTAGAGAATCAACAAGATCAGATAGACTGTCCCACTGGCTCCGATACCCACGCTGATGCCATAAAATAATAGACCCCGTTCCGGTTCTAAAAAGGCTCCTATGGCTGCCGGCAAGCAGAAGGCCAGGCCGGAAAGCACAAATAAAGCGAACCAAAGGGCTGAAATACTCTTCTCCCCCCTTGGTACGCTGACAAGCTCCTCGTAATTAAAGTAGGCTCCCGGCTCCGGTACGACCTCTCCTCCCATCAGGAAAATCCCATCTTGACGGAATCGTTTCCAGACTTCCTTGAGATCTTCCTCTCCAATTTCCGGCATTTTTTTATCAATCAAATCCAGATTTCCCTTATCACAAACCGGCAGTTCCTCCGTGTAGCGAACCAACCGATTGACCTGAGAAAGGGTTTTTCTGACTCCTGCAGTATAGCGGGTGACCCGAACCGCAGCCACCAAAAATGTTACCAATAAAAGCACTAAAACAGGATAAATTATTTCTGTAACCATAGAAGCTCTCCTTACTAATCGTCTTACCCCAAATCCGTTCCTGTAAATTAGTTCCATTATACTGTAATACCGTTGGAAATAAAAGGGGTTCTGACAAAAAAAATGTCAAAACCCCTCTTGATTTTCCTATGGTATGGGGTTATAATTCTATCAACAATTATATCATGATTATCGGAAATAACACCGATGACTCACAAGGAGGAAAATCTTATGATGGAAAAATTGATTAAGAAGCTGAACAACCGAAAAGGGTTCACGCTCATCGAACTGATCGTCGTCATCGCAATTATTGGTATTTTAGCCGCTATTTTAATTCCGCAGTTTGGTGGGTTTACTGAGAAAGCTCAAAAGACAGAGGCTCTCGTTGCAGCAAAATCAATTGCAACTGCAGTTGATTCTTTGAAGGCCGAAGGAATTTCCTATGGTGGTATAGTTGAAACAGATGCAACATCTTTAGCTGGAGTAACTGTGGGTACAATGAGTGCAATTGATAATGATGGTGGATTTACTTACACAGCACCCAATGGAAAACAGGCTGGTAGAACTTCGACCGGCGCAGTCAAAGTAAAATAGAGATCGGCAAGTTGAATATTTAAATGCGAGTGAGTCATTCAATAAACTTGCATTTAAAATTACAAAAGGATATGATCCATGAAATCGCAATAAGGATTTCATGGATTTTTATGTGGATATGATACAGTATCAAGGTGTCCTGCCTTCGGATTGGAGGACATGAATGAACGCAAAAATCAAGGGCTCTGTAATTTCTGTGGGGGGTCGGTAGAAAATAAAAATAGACATAACTGAGGTTCCATTTTATGATTTAAGTGACGAAACCAAATCATGAAGGGAGCCTTTTGTTATGTCTGATATTAATATTACCAAGTTTTTGCTTGATTTGGAAGATGAAAATTTGATTCCCGATGAAAATTCCTGCACGGGGTATGTGACCCTGCCTAATGGCATCACTGCTAAGGTTCTCAAGCTGAAGTCCACAACATCCTTCGTTCTCTGTCCGGAATGTGGTCAGATTCTTACCACTCTTCATGATTATCGGACGGTTCAGGTCAAGCACTACACTTGTGGCAAGCAGCCTCTCCTAATTTCGATCTGGAAAAAGCGGTTCAAGTGCTTGGATTGTAATCTCAAGGTTACAGAGGAACTTTCCCTGGTAAACAAGCACTGTTTCATCTCGAACGGGATTAAGAGGAGCATCCTGGCTTCCCTGACCGAAGTGGGCTCCTTAAAAGGGATTGCCGTCAGCCACAACGTCTCCCACACCACCGTTTATCAGGCCCTGAACAAGGTGCCACCTGTACGAAAGGCCCTCTCCCTTTCCCCGGTGCTGTCCTTTGATGAGTTCCGGGCCAACACGACGGATGGGAAGTATGCCTTCATGGTGGTGGATCCTATCGGCAAAAAAATCCTGGAGATCCTTCCAAGCAGAAGGTTCAGCCAGGTCTATTCTTTCTTCGCCAGATTCTCCAGAAAGGAGCGGAACAAGGTCAAGTTCATCGTCATCGACCTTTGGAAGCCCTATGAAAAGGTCATCCGAAAGCTTTTCCCTAATGCAAAGTGGACGTTATGGGGAAGCGTTATTCTCATCTGCTCAGACGATATGCGACGGATTATGAAGTGCTGAATCACATCCTGTCCCTGGATTCCCAGCTCGCTGCCGCCCACGGGTTTTATCAGGAGTTCCTTTGTCTGATCAGCCTTTCGGATCAAAAGCTGCAGGTCACCATGCTGAAGAACTGGATCCAAAAGGCAATGGCTTCCGGAATCCAGGAGCTCCAGTCCAACGCCAGGACCTTCAGCCAGTGGTTTGAGGCCATTGCCTCATCCTTTGATCATTACGAAGGCCATAAGCTTTCCAATGCCTTTATAGAGGGTATCAACAACAAGATCAAGGTCATTAAAAGAGTGTCTTTTGGTATCGCTCATTCATCAATTTCAGAAAAAGGATTTTACTTATTTGTTCCTGCTGTTAAACTGTTAATGGTCCAAAAATCATAAAATGGAGATCGGGTATTTTCTACCCGACCCCCACAGATTAATTAGAACCTTAGTAATTATTTAGAATGTAAGGATCTCCAGCAGTACCAGTCCCGCTCATGATATAAAGGTCTGTGGTGTTCACCCGGATGAAGGGCCGGGTGCTGTGAGTTTCCCAACTTGTGATCCTCACTTCGCCCACTCTTCCTCGATCGTCAACCCGCCATGCATAATACCGGGACCCCGATCTTCGGGAGTATTCGCCCCACCAGGATATGTCGATATCCATGATGCTGTCTCGGTAATTGCTCTGCAGAAAATCTAAGGTGCTTTTGTCAACCAAACCGGATTCCGTCACCCAGGGGACGCTGGAGAACTGTTCATCCGCAAAATCTTCAGCATCGTCCCTAGCATCAGACCAGGTTTGACTGTTGGTGATTCTTTCTCTGGCCAGCAAACGGTTATCTCCAATCTTTTGGAAATACCTATCGTTGATTTTGACGTATTCGCCGATTTCAATGTTGGCAAAGCTGAATCGCATGGACCACTGGGCATACGCAGTAAAGTCATGGTTGACAAGCGTCTCCGTGGTAACCGGATCTCCTCCACTAACTGCGGTTGTCCAGGAATTGAACCACCAGCCACCAAGTCGTGTGGGCGGAGTTGGCAGTGTCCCCAAGGAACTACCAACATCCACTGTGATAGTCAGAGGATTGGGATCGGAAGTTCCTCCGTTTTTATCAAAAGTCACCGTCCGCTTCGGCAGTTCGGCACCGATGACGGTAACCACCGGCGATTCTCCTTCCCCAGCACTAACATGGAACAGGATAATTCCTTTCACATCTTCTGCATATTTATCCTGGACGATCAGCCGATAGTAAGAGGAAATAGGTCCGGTACCCGATGCACTAATCTGAATCTTATCCGTTCCGTCAAAGGTGCAGGTCATAGCGGCATCATAAATGCCGGTTCTCTTTTCTATGGTGTACTCTAAGTTAGATGCTCCGCTGCCCAGATTTTGATAACTACCCTGCTCCATGGCCGTAATGGTATTAGATCCGGCATCAGCATAGGAAATCACTCTTCCATAATTCGTGGTAAGGATCACCTCATCCGTCCCAGTCCCTTTACTTAAATTTAATTGTAATGGGTTCTCCAGGTCACCCTCCATTGTACCGGTAAAGTTTACCCCTCCAGTTTCTCCAAGAATCAGCTGGCCTTGGTTATTAACCGGTCCGTCTCCTGTACCGACGCTCAAATTCTTTCCATTTGGAACGATGATAATGGAGTCATTATCCCATCCACCTCCCTGGAAAATAGCATTTTGGTTCAACCGAACTTCCAGGTGGGCAATGTCTGTGTTCTTGAAACTGATGCCTTCAAGTGCAGTCAGGTTCAGGGTGCCTCTCTTTCCGCTATATCCCTGAATATCAGAGCCATCAATGTTCAGCTTGTTTTTCGATTGGATAGTGATAGCTTTATTATCCAGATTGCTTGTCAAACGAAGCAGGGTATCTTTGACCAGGATATCACGATTGCCCGGGAAAGTGGTCCCTGAGCTGGAATTTAAGGTAATAGATCCCTTTGCCTGCAGGGACGCTTCATATAGCAAGATATTCCCATAAGGAATCAGGGATATATCCGCCCCTGAGTTAAGGGCTGTAAAGTTCTGCATGACCACATTTCCTCTTCCTGTGGTCGTCAGACTAATGCTCCCGTAAGAGGTAGCGATGCTGGCTCCGTAATCAACAGTCCTGACCATCCCATTGCTTTCAAATATGGCATCCCCTGTGTAGCTGTTGATATCTACATATTGGTATAAGATGACACTGCCGTCTTCTGCATTGAGGGTAGCATCGGTGTTATTGGTTACTTGAACGTCTGTAGCCAGGTGGATTCCTTTATCGACTGTCCAGTCGACTTTCTGGGTACCGGTAGCAACGATAGGACCTACCCTCTTTCCTGGTTGCCGGTCTATGCCCATTGGAACATAGAGCGATCCATCTCCCGGATCCAGAGTATTGGTGGGTTCGTAAGGGTCTGCAAAGGTATCGTCGGTATCAAATCCAGTATTAAGAGGCCAGTTAATGGATTTTTCTACCTTAATATCCGTTTCTTCTGCAAAGGAAGTGTCTTCATCCTTATCTACCCAGGCGAAGAGTCCGGTTCGCCACTCTTTTCCCAAAATGTAAACGGCGTTGCTACTCCGAACTTCATTTCCACGAACACCATGGATATCCACCGGTGTAACCGTAAATACAATATATCGATTGGCAAAACGCAAAAGATTGTTGAGATAATCGGGAACCACACCAGGAATCGAAATTCTAGTATAGTCTTCGGGGAAGGATGGATCCGGATCACCTTCCTTTGATACATACCATCGATAAAGATTAGCATACCATTTTTCATCTGTGTTCATATCATAAATCCCCTGTAAAGTAGGTAAAGGAGATTTTTTCAGATCCGCTATCTGATGTACTGTCTCACCGGATACTTCTATCGCTACCCCCTTGGGTGGGGCTACTAGTTGGCTATTCTCATCGATTGCCAATCTTTTTGAAAGAAGAACTAAAAAATTTTTATTTGAATTCAGTGGGAAGTCCATTTTTATTGCAGACATAGTGACATTTCTGCCTGGAATATTAAAAACATCCTCAACTTGCTCAACCGAGAGCCCAGGCATTGTTATACTGTCCAAATCCTTGACTCTTAATTCTTCCTTAAGTGTATAGATGGTATTCTCCATTTCAGCCTGGGCTTCAAAAACCCCAGAAGTCAGATTTTTAGTATCCAATGTCATTTTCAGCTGCAATCCAAATACCGGAATCATGGCAACAGCTATAATACCGATGATTGCCAGGGAAACGATGATTTCCACAAGAGTGAATCCCAATCTATTTTTCATTCCAATCATTCCCTTCTTAATATGGACCATAGATGTGCCAGGTTTCCTGCAGAATTGTTGTCGTTATTTCGTTAAAGACATTCTCAAGCTCAATATCGCTGCCTGCAGCATAATAGGTTCCCTTACGGTTTTCATGGATGGTACTGGTACAGGCAACCTGTGCAATATATTCAGCACGGGTGACCCCGCCGGATACAGCCGTAAACCCAATGACAAAGGTACGGATATCCAGACTTCTTCCAACGATAAGAGATTGGCCAATGGTGTTTACATAAGCAACACTGTTATTCACATTTGTAGTAGTTTCCTGTCCGGATCCCTTGATGTAATCATTCCCCACATATCCGTCATTGGTTTTTGCGGTGTAGTAGTCCCGGTTCGAACTAGAGTAATAGGTCGGATTACCATCGGTCAATAGAATAATATAACTGACTATTTCATCCCCGCTATGCTCTGAATTGTAATCCTCAATTCGGTAATAAGCTCTTCTCAAACCATCACCTGTGTTTGTTCCACCATACGCATCCAAGGCTTGAATCTGGGTTTTAATAGACTCCTTGTTGTCAACAGTACAATCGATAAAATCTCCTGCATTATTGGCAGAGGTTGCAAACGGTATAATTGCCACTTTAATGTTTCCCAAGGCAGCAAATTTATCAATCAGCTTTTTTGCCTCATTTTTCATAATGTTCTTTCGAACCTGATCGCTTCGAAAACCCCAATCACCCCAGTCTTTTCCCCACATGTCCGAATCCATGCTGCCGGAGTCATCCAAGACTAGTGCAATAAGCATGGTAACATCCTGTTGGGTCGTAATCTCCTGAGGTTTTGGTGTAGTATCACTTCGATATGCCACAGCAACTGCGGGATTGTCCAGACTCCCACCTTCATCCACTGCAACAGAATTCATGGCAGACAATTCCGAGTCAATGGTAAGTTTATTTCCATCATCATCCGAATTGATGCCCTCCAGGGAAAAACGAATCAGTTTACTATTAGGGTAAACCTGGCTGAATGTCAGATTGTAAGATATGGCTTGACTGGAAGGAACCAAAACAATCCGATCATGATTATCATTATCCGCATTCCATTTATACTGAACAATTTCTTTACTGTCTTCTACCCCCAAATAATCCCACTTCGGCTTTTTTTCGCCAGAGAAAAAATCGTCTGTCATGGTGAACGTAACGGAAGCATTTCTCAGTTCGTTGTTTATTACCCGGGAAGCCTGCCGCATAGAAGACTGGAAATCATACTCGGCTTCTGACTTGCGTTCCATGTTAAAGGAAAAATTTACAAAACTGCCTGCCATAGTTAATACCATGCCAAGCAAAACTATAGTGACCATCAGTTCCACTAAGGTAAAACCTCTATTATTCAGAACTGGTAAGTACTTATTTCCTCTCACTTGTAACACCTCCTCCTTTGATCGATCATCTGGACCACACCATTCCAATCTCATCTTTATTATAATGAAGATAAAATTCCAAAGATACGGATCGTGAAACTTCACGAACCGTTCCGACAGAATGGATTTTAACTCTTTGTGTATCACCGGACCCACTGGAAGTGACGGTTATTTCAGCCGTACCGTCGTCAAAATCAATGGTATCATTCAGCACCATACTACTATCTGTTTCAAAGGTATTGGGTCCTGTACCAAGCAATAGACTCGGGGAGGTGTTATGTAAAGCTTCATATGCTACTTCCACACCCGAACGGGCAATATAGTAGGCCTGCATTCCGGTTTCCTGTTCACTGGCCTGCCGGGTATTACCCATAGTGATGGAAACGGTTATGGAAATCATCAGCAACATCAACACCAGTGCAAACATGACGTAAACTAAAGCACTGCCTTGATTGTTTTTAATAGTATCTATTTTCATATGAATCACCCGGCCTCTTTATAATATAATCAGTTAAATGGATTGGCCTTTCCTTTCGGGTCTGTCAAAGGCGTTTTAGGAAGTCCCCCATCTTCATCAGAAAGCTTATCAAGACCATAAAAATTGTAGTGGACGCTTCCGGACAGACTTCCTCCCTCTCCTTGGGCAAGGGAAAAGAAATCCACTGTAATTGTTCTGCCAGTGACTTCTACGGTACGTAATTGCGAAAGCACCTGATCATACCCGGCTGTGTTAAAATCAACTGAAACACCTTTTGCCAATACGATGCCTACAGGCTGAGAACTGAAAATTTCAATTTCTTCCTCCATAGGCCGAATGGTCTTAGCCAAGTCCCCCATGGGATAATTAATCTGGCTATTTTCAGGAGGAACCATTGAGGAAAGGTCCACGGTTGCTAACTGCTCAAAATTAATACCAGTGATAGCCGGTCCCCCTTTTCCAATCGTTCCTGAAAAAAAAGTGATAATCAGATCCTCGTTAAGATCCGGCAAAAAGGTTTCCGTCTTTTCCTCCGCTTCGGCGATTAGCTCTTCCTGCTGTTTCAGGATGCCGGGGATGGCGGCTTTATTCTCCTCCACCTGGCTTTGCTGGAGCTTTAGGGACTCCAGGTTGTCCTTGGCTGACAGAAGATTGCTGATTAAGGGATTGAAGGCAAAAGTATAAAGAAGATAAACGATAAATACCGTAAGCAGGGCAAAAATCAGATTCATTTCTCGTGATGTCATTTTCATTACAGTTCACCTGCCTTCATTACTGCCTGCAGACTGCCGGAGTATCTTCCCGATTCATCCGCTACGGATACATTTCCCACTGTGACACTATCAAAGAGATTTGTCTCTTCCAGCCGTACCTGGGTCTGGGCAATAATCTGCATGGATGGGGCACTGATGCTGAAATTGAAGACGCCGTTGTTATAATCCATTGCTTCCATCCTCGAGGATGCTGGTAATGCTTTTGTAATTATACCCAGTTTTTCAGTGGTTAAATTTTGCAGGCCGCCGAAGCCTTCGATAAGCCCATTGGCCTGGGAATTGTAGTCTTGGATGGCGTTGAGCCTGGCTATCGCATTGTTGTATTCGGTCATGGTCTGCTGGACCTCATCCGTCATCAGATATTCGTTGATTTTTTGGGATTCCTGCTCCATCGCCATCAGCCAAAAGGTTAATCCCCCGTAAATAAAGCCTATCAGAATCAGAATCAGCAAAGCAATTTTAATTAAGTGATTTCGTTTATAGGTGACACTATTCTTGTCTGAATAAATCGAAAAAAAGTTCATATCTTTCATGTTATTCACCCCCTATAAACGAATCATGGCGCCGACCGCATGAATACTCTGAAATAAGAAATCCTGATCGGAAGGTTTTCTAAACTGGACGTTGGATAAGGATGTCAGGATCTCAGTTTTTGAAAACACTCTTTCTCCAATGACTCTTTCAATTCCGGGAATGCTACAGGCATCTCCTGTCAGATAGACATGGCTTAAGTCGTGATCATCCATTCGAAGGAGGATGAATTTGATTACTTTTTGAATCTCGCTGCACCATTGATCCATGAAATTCAAGGCATGAAACTTAATCTCGCTTTCATCTTCCCGATTGAAATCCAGACTGCCCAGATAGTCAACCTTCTCTCCAAAGGAGTTGACCTTACTTGATACGTATTCATTCATATCATCCAATCCGAGGGCTGTATATCTGGATATCTGAACAGATCCGTGATTCAAGGCATGAATTACGGAGCCAGAACCGGAAAAATCCAAGATAACAAAGGGCTTGTCGGATTTGGCTTCTCCATTGATTTCTTTGCAGCCCTGCATCAGTTTTTCAATCCCATTGGCATTGGAATCCATAGCAACTGGATTTAATTTTAAGGATTTTATCAGGTCATAATAGCCCTGAACGATCTGCTTGCTTAAGGCAGTTGCCCGAACCTTGACCTTTCCCTCCTCACTACCGATTTGGGTGAATTGGATTACATCGGATTCTGCGGCGGAATAGTTCTGGACCATCTCCGTCCTCACCATACCAGCTACCTCAGCAGCTTTTCCAGCCGGAACATCAAACTCCCGAATCAGCATATTCCCAATATCGAGGGTGACTATCGCTTTTTTTGAGCGAATACCTTTTGACTTGATTAAGTGTTGCAAACTTTCCCGAACCATGACTAAATCCCTGATTTCACTTTCTGAAACAGCACTTTTAGGAAGGTCGCCAACCGCTACATTAGTAACCAGGACCTTTCCCTTCATGTTTTGCCCTTCTGCCAAAATAATTCTTTCCGGCTTAATTTCAATTGCTACAACTGTGGACATTTGATCGCCTCCTATTCCCTTTCAGGACTCTATGCAATGTTCTGGTATATCTGCAGCATGGGCAGCATGATAGAGATTATAACAAAACCTACAACCACTGCCATTAAAACAATCATAATGGGTTCTACCAGGGCTACAAGCCTGGCCAAGTCATTTTCCAGTTCATCATCAAAATATTTTGCTGAGTTTTCCATCATTTCATCCAGGGACCCGGATTCTTCTCCAATGGAAACCATGGACTGGACCATTGGCGGAAATACCGTTACCTTTTGTATCGCCTGAGACAGGGTGATCCCTCTCCGGATATCATCGCTCATAGCCATCATACTACTCTCAATGGCTTTGTTATTAATAACCCGTCCTACGATGGAAAGGCTCTGCAGCATAGGCATGCCGCTGGAAAAGAGCATAGCAAAGGTTCGGCAGAAACGCACCGTAATGGTTTTGACGACCACCTGCTTGACTACCGGTATCTTCATTAAAGCAGAATCCCAGTTCAGTTTGCCGGCATCTGTCCGGATGTAGAACCGACCCCCGATAACAAGAGCCAGTAAAACAACAGCGATCACATACCAATATCCGGTCACAGCTCCGCTGATGGCAAGGAGGATCCTGGTAGGAAGAGGCAGTTCTGTAACGCCGGAGGTCTCAAACATAGAAATAAACTGAGGAAGGACAAAAGTCACTAAAATCGCAACAACGCCTACTCCCAGAACCGCCAGAATGGCTGGGTATGTAAGCGCTGCTCGTACTTTGTTTTTTAATTTCAACTCATTTTCAAATTGATTGGCCAATTTACCCATAACTGTATCAAGAGTACCGCTGGATTCACCGGACTCAATGAGATTGATCATAATTTCAGGGAAAGCATCATTTTGTTTCCGAAGGCTTTCCGAAAGCAAATTCCCCTTTTGGACATTTTCATATAAATTCTGCAGGGCCAGCTTCATCCTTTTGCTGCTAGTCTGCCGATACATAATGTCGATGGATTTAACCAGGGATACTCCTGCGAAAAGCATGGCGGACATCTGTCGGCAAAAGATTGCCACTTCCTTTAATTTCAGTTTACCACCGGATATCGAGCTCATTGCGCTTTGCTTTTCCACAACGATGCTATAATCAATCAGATATTGAAAATTTTCCTTTACCTGTGAGTATAGGATCGAAGGATCATCGGCAAGTGCTGTACCCTTGACAATCTCTCCTGTGGAGGTTTTGGCAGTATACTTATACTTGGGCATTACATATCACCTCGCTGTTTCAGAAAAAATGGCGGAGACGGTGGGATTCGAACCCACGTGGGGTTTCCCCCTAACTGATTTCGAGTCAGCCCCGTTATGACCACTTCGATACGTCTCCATTTCACTATATATCTTTAGGATTATACCATTTTCTCCCTTATTTTGCAATACAGCTTTCGGCTGTTTTTTGCCTATTTTTGTAGGTTTCGACAGGTTTTTCTGCTGCTGGATTGGTCTCATCCTGAACACACCATAAAAGCATGAAGTCAGCCACTATGAAAGGTGACCGGCCTCATGCATTTTATAATTTATTTTACTTCCTTAATAAGTTGTACAGTACTTGGGCCATTTCTGCGCGGGTTGTACTTTCAGTCGGGGCAAGCTTGCTGTTGCTGCCGGAAATCGTTCCAGTTTCCACAAACAAGGTCATGGCATCCTTCGCCCAAGGTGCGATACCAAAAGCATCGGAGAAATCCATAAGTTTCTTGCCAGAGTTTCCTTCAGGTAGTTCACCAATTACCTTCAAGGCATTGTAGAGCATTGTGAACATCTCCTGCCGAGTGATTTCCCGGCCCGGTGCAAATAGGTTGTTTCCAATGCCATTTGCAATACCGAGTCGTTTAGCCGCTGCAAGGTAATCCGTGTAATAGGTGGTACCCCCATCAGAGTAATTACCTGCAGGGTTTGCATCCGGCTCAATACCGTATGCTCGCATCAACATTACGATAAACTGACCGCGGGTTAAGGATGCATCCGGACTATAATTCCCATCCCCGGTACCAGTGGTAATGTTCTGTGCTGCAAGGAAGACCACAGAGTTCTTATACCAAGCACTTGTAGATACATCCTTAAAGCTGACGGGATTGTAGCCAATGATAAAGCTTGAGAAATGCGGTGTCCTAAAGATCACAGTTTTTGTGGATGCATCGTAGTGTCCCCGCATGCCAACAAGCTTGCCGCTGTCGTTGAGATACCAGATGACGATGGCATCAGGTTGTTCATCCTCCCCTAAGGCGTACGGAATGCTGACTATTGCGTGCCCGCCATTGAAGTTGGAAATTGTCTTGTCTCCTCCGACAACCGTAAAATCATAAACAGGTCTGGAACCAACCACTGCCCGCTGAGCCGTCGACAGTTCGGAGTCTAAAATCTTACGCACCGTCAATCTCACATCCCCAGAACCTGCCACCGTACCGATAGCATCCATCGCTTTTTGATCAAAAGTCACCGTGGCCAGCTGTGCGTCGACAGAAGCCGGCTTGTTGGTGGTGTTTACTTTATTGAAGTCGTCGTTCTTAATGACAACCTGTGTGCCACCATTTGTTTGAGTCAAGGTGCCCGTGACGGAGGTTTTCCCGTCGGTTGTGATGACGGTAACCTTAGTACCAGTTTCAGCTGATGCGCCGCCACCACTATTTCCACTGCCACTGCCGACAGCCCTGTTGATGTCAATTGTATAAGTTTCGGTTGTTGTACCATTTTCAGCAGTCACTTCCACTGTTATGGTATTGCTGCCGACCGATAACCCAATATTTTTTGTAGTAGCCACATTGCCATTGATTTTAACCGTGGCATTACTATCCGATGATAACGCTGTAATGGTTGTATCCGTAATGCTGTTAGCCACATTGGCTGTGTAGTTGAAGGTTGTGCTGTTAAATGCCGGGGTCAATGACATGCCGGAAGCCGTAAGTGAGGATAATGAGGCATTATCGGACGATAGGCTTGTCGCTGATGGAAGATAGGTAACAGGACCATAATATACTTGAGTGTCAGAGCACTTTATATAATTCACCAATTGCTCATCAATTTTGCCCCAAATATTGTATTTGGCATTTGTGGAACCGGAGCCAGTATAAAACAAAGAAGACTCTAAACCATATTCATTATTCCTGAAATCGTTTGCGTTCGCCAGAGATCCACCAATTGTTATGCCTTCAGGGCTAGAAATATTTGCCCCGTTAAGGTATACACCAACGTTAAAACCATGGATGACATTTTTATATATTTCCTTTGAGGGGTTTCCCTCTCCACCATTAAAATACAAGGAAAGACCTTTAACCGCACTCCCGGGTATATAATCCGCATTATTAGTAAGATTATTACCGGTGCACAATAAGCTCCCCGTGGAATTAACTGACAGAGCACTGCTTTCATATGTTGAGGATACTCCGATCACATTATCGCTGGCAATTATGTCTTCACCATATAAGGCAACCCCATACACATAAATCCCTGTAACAGTATTATCTGAAAATGACAGATTATCTGTGCCACATTCTAAATGTACAGCACCCCCATTTGCATAGCCGGGATTTCGATGTATAGCATTTCCCTTCACCTCGCATATGCCAGCGACTTTCTCTTCAGGCGGGTAGGGTTCATAGATTGCTATATGGTCAAAATCAGTAAAGCTGCAATCAATGATTCTATAGGCCGCTGGATAAGATTTGAGTTCATGCTTTGTAAAACCTTCAAACCGGACCCCGTAATTTCCATTTAAAAACTTCAGTTTTTCCAAGGTAACATTCGGTGCTGTTACATTTGTCATGACACTAGGATCCGAAATCAGCGCCGGGTGTTTTGAAAGATTTACATTGGAGCCTTGCCCTTTGATGGATACCGGTCTGTCGATCCAGGCCGGAGCAATGTAATTTCCATCTTCGACTAAAATCTTACCACCAGAAATAACAAAAGGCATTGCATCCGTGATAGAGGAAAAGGCATCAACTCCATATGTGTGCCCTCCGGCACTTCCAGGTGAATAGCCATCATCTACATAAGCTGTCGAAATCATGGCTGTCGATAAGGTTGTATCAAAAGTAAAGATGGTTGACGGTAAAACGCCATTTGCGTAAATGCGATTGGAGACTTCGGTGCTGTCTGCAGTACCCCAGTCATTTCCCTTTACATCAAGCGGTGTGGTTTCAGAAACCCAGGAAGGTTTCGACTCAAGATTAAAAACATTACCCCAAAAGCTGTTGCCTTTTAATGTAAAAGTAATGCCTGATGCATGATCATCGTAATATGACAAACCGGTATCAAAATTGACGATTTTGTTGTCCTGAATGATAAAGGATGCAGCCGTGATGTCATCATCATCATTATAGATGTGGATTCCTTCATTCCCGGAACCCTTTAGCCCCTTATTAATAATTTTATTGTTGGTTACCGAAATGCTGCAGTTCGTGTCTTCAGCCTCAAGGTCCAAGCCATTTTTTGAGGTTTCAATCAGATTACTGGATATAATCACAGAATGCATATTGGCCTCAATCGCTATATCCAAATCCTTAAATGTGTTGCCGGATATGGTGCCTGAATACACATCTTCGTAGATGCCCCTGCCCGCCCCATTGTTTCCAATCAGGGTGTTGTTCGTTATTTGTACGGCAATAGGGCTTCCATTCAGGTTAATTACGGAATTCCAATATTCACCTTCAGACATATCAAGCTCGGATGAATCAACAGTCAGGCTTTTTCCGTAATCCATTGAAATCGGGTATTTTGCAGTGAGATTGCTATTTCTGACTATGACAGATAGATAATCTGAGATTTCCTGATTTATTCCTCTTTCCAAATCTTCGAATACGCAATTGGTAAATTCGATTGTATTGCCAAGTCTGTCACAATCATATAAATAAACTCCTGTCCCTGATTTTTCGATTGCTGGGGTTGAGGGATCATCACCGGTTAAGGTTATGTTATCAAATGTTATATATGAAAACTGACTGCTCATAAATTTAAACAGCTCCGTGGTTACCGGCATTTCAGGATTTTTATATACGATCACCTCATCACTTTCACCGGCAGTTGTAACCAGCACAGTTGCTCCGGCAGGTACGTTTACTAAGCCGGGAGAAGGAAAACTACCTTTGGCAAGAATAATTTGATAGTTACCGGCTCCACTAATTAGGGCAAAAGCCTTTGTCAGCGTTTTTACAGCAAGCTCACCGGATGATCCAGTATTACCATCATTTCCACTTTCAGAGTTCACATAGATGACGGTTGGACCATCGGCGAGAGCGGTATTAGGGATTATACCGATTGTCAGAGCCATTGACAGGATAAGGAAAGCATATAGTACCGTTCGTATAATCCGAAATCGCCTTTCAATACTTCCATATTTTTTACGCATGTTTTTCTCCTCCTTTATACTCACAGGTAATGTTGATATTCAGGCGTTCTTTCAGTTCAGTGGCTATTTCGGAAAGGAATCATCCCTCTTCAAGGGTGCCCGAATAGAGTGCATCACCTCATGTTCAGTATAGGCAGAAGCTATTAATTAAACAATATGGCGACACAATTTGACAATGACAAAATAGTGGCACAAAGCATGCCACCATTTATTGCAAACCATATGGAAATCTGCTATTCTGAATGAAATAGAGGGGGAAATTATTATGACCTTTGCTGAAAAACTTGACTTTCTGATGAATATTACCAAGACTTCAAACAGTGCATTAGCTCACGCTGCAACGTTGGATGCCTCCTATATCAGCCGCTTACGTACCGGGAAACGGCTCATGCCCAAGTATAACCACTTATTACAGGGCATGGCTATTTTCCTTGCACGTCAATTCAAAGAGGAATACCAGAAAAAGGCATTGTTCGATGTTCTGAAGCTGATAAATCTGCCAGGCGACAGCAGTTTGCTTGCCGAAGAAATTACCCGTTGGCTGAGACAGGATGAAGAAAACAGCACTCAGCAGGTAGGGCGATTTTTAAGTTCTCTTTCCGGTATAACCAATCGTTCTGAGCAGGTTGGTCATTCCGATGATTCTAAGCCCTATTTCCCGGACGAAGCTGTCTCTATTTATTATGGTATCGAGGGCAAGCGCAATGCAGCAGAATATTTTCTTTCCGAAGTTGCCGTATGCAAATCTCCGCAAACTCTGTTCCTTTTCAGCGATGAAGGAACTTCATGGATGACAGAGAATCCCACATATGCCCGCAAGTGGGCTGAGCTTATGATCCGGGTTCTCGCAAGAGGTAATCGAATTAAAATCATTCATACCGTCAGCCGGGATCTGGATGAAATGCTCAGCGCAATTAATCAGTGGATGCCACTGTATATGACTGGGCTTATCGAGCCGTATTTTTACCCCAAAAAGCGGGATGGCATTTTCAGACGAACATTGTTCATCGCCCCGGAGACAGCGGCGGTCATTTCGAATTCCGTGGGCAATCAGGCTTCCTCTGCTGCAAATGTCTTATACCGTGATCGGGATGCTGTTGCTTCTTTTACCGAGGAATTTCTTCAATATTTACACTTATGCCGGCCTCTGATGCGGATTTTTACCGCTCAGGAACGGGAGGGATGCTATGCTGCACTGTCTGAGTTTGAACGAGGGAAAGCAGATACGCTGATCAAGACAGAATCACTTTCTCTATTGACCATGCCTGAACCTCTCCTTATGAAGATACTCAAGAGGTCTGGTATGGATGAAAATGTCGGTGGATCTCTCCATGGTGTCCGTTATCAATGTTTTATAGAGAATTTACAGTCGAATCACTTTACCGAGCTCATATCCCTGCCGGACATTGAAAATGTAAAAAGCGGGAGCGTCAAGGTGTCCTTGTCAGATATGCTGAATGAGGGAGCCGTATACTACACACCGGAGGAGTTTATCTCTCATCTGAAAAACATTCTCATACTGCTTGAATCTTTTGACAATTACCACATTCATTTGATCGGCAACTCAACGGAAGACCGCTATACTGTCTACGCCCGGGAGGAGATTGGTGTCCTTATAGCGAAGACCTCCCAGCCGCCGGTTGTTCTGGCTATAAACGAAAGTAATATGACCGCTGCGTTCTGGGACTTCCTAAAAAGCATGCTTGACGAAAAGACATACCGTGCAGGGAAAAACACAGATTCTATCGCCGTACTGCGGGACTATCTTGCCGAGTTGGCAGACCAGGCTGTTGATTCAGCCCAGTAGCACTAGTTTAAAAAGGCTTCCTCAGTATCCGGACAGTGTGAATATGGTCATGGCAGTAAAAACAAAAGAAGGGATACTAAATAAAGCTGATCGGTGCCACCATAACATCCCTTTCCAGTGTAGTGAACCGGTCATACATGCAGATGACACAGCCTGTTCCCCGTTTTAAGTCCTTAAGTTTGTCGAGTTGAGCAAAGGCTTTAACATCGTTTTTGTTTGGATCCGCGTGTTTCTTGATCTCCACCGGATGCAGCATTCCATTTTGCCAGATGATCAGATCAATTTCGTTTTGTTCCTTGTCCCGGTAGAAATACAGGGGTAAATCCAGAACGCCGGCATTGTAATAGCTTTTAATGATCTCGGAAATGACAAAGGTTTCAAAAAAAGCTCCCGCCATCGCACCATTCATCAACACATCTACGGTATTCCAGCGGGTAAGGTAAGCAGCAAGGCCGGTGTCAAGGAAGTATAACTTAGGTGTTTTTATAGCCCGCTTGATTACATTGCTGTGATAAGGCTGCAATAAATAGACCAGATTGGAGGCCACCAATATGGACAACCATCGATCGGCTGTCGGCTGGCTGATTCCGACATCCCGGGCTACGGAAGCCAGGTTTAACAACTGTCCGGTACAACTTGCAACGACGGTCATAAACTTGAGGAACTTTACCTCATCACCAACTTGGGTTAGTTCACGCACATCCCGTTCGATATAAGTTCGGACATACGCCCCATAAAATGTATTCCAGTCAAAATCCATATTGGCATACAGTTCAGGCATACTTCCCCGGTGAATAGTTTCCCATATCGTTTTATAGTCAAAGCTGGTATTGGATTTTCGTCGGTTCTCAAAGTATTCATCAGTGGGGACAAAGGGATCGCTGAAGGCTACCCCGTTTATTTCACGCATGGAAAGGCCAAGCAAGTTCATGATGCCGAGCCTGCCTGCCAGAGATTCACTGACGTTCTTCATCATTTTGAACTGTTGGGAGCCGGAAAGATAAAACTGACCTTTTTTCTTCTCGTTATCCACAATAATCTTGATCTGGGGAAACAGGTTCGGCCCGTATTGAATTTCATCGACGAAAACCGGCGGTGGAGTATTTTTGAAAAAAGTACCCGGTTCGTTAATGGCCGATTGCAGCAAGATTGGATCGTCAAGGGTGACATAAGCGGCGTTCTTCGCCACTTGCTTTAACAGCGTAGTTTTTCCCACCTGACGCGGGCCGGTGACCATAACCGCCCCAAACATTTTCTCTATCCTTTTCACCGTTTCTTCCATATGCCGATGTATATACATAGGATCGCCTCCGACTAATTTAATATTTAATATTAATATATACGGAATCAATATAAATGTCAATCTGCAAGAGGCCTGAGGGAGGATGCTGTGAGATAGTACTTTATAATTATTGGATGCTATTTTAATCTTATTTTACATTTTAATTGATAAAAATGCTATTTATACTTAATCGCATCATTCATCAGCACATCTTATAAATATTGGGCCCTACTTTACATTATTTTATAGAATAATGCTACTTATACTTTACATTTTTACTTAGAGTATGCCCTTTCCTCTTATTTCACAATACAGCTTTCTGGTGTTTTTTGCCTATTTTTATAGGTTTCGACACGTTTTTCCGCTGCGCAGTAGAGTTCCTTTTCCCGGTCCGTTTCAGGGACAAATTTCGTCACCGTTCGAGGCCGTCCGTTCTTGCCCATGGCCACCATGGTGAAGTAAGCAGAAAGAGCGTGCTGAGGTCCCTGTTCCGTCTCCAGATCCTCATAGGTAACCTCCACATAGACTTCCATGGAGCTTCGACCGGTGTAGGCTAACGTAGCGGTACAGTAGACAAAGGCCCCAACAAAGATGGGCAGGTGGAACTGCAGCTCGTCCACCCGGGCGGTGACACAGTTGGATTTTGAATATTTCCGGGCAACAGCTCCTGCTGCGGTATCCATCATCTTCATGATCTCTCCCCCGTGAACGTTGCCGGCTACGTTGGCCTGGCTGGGCATCATTACCTGGCTCATGATTACCATATTTCGCTTTTCTATTAAATTCAGTACGTTGTCCATCTTTCTGCTCCTCCTTGGATTCTATTATGCTGATTATCTAGTTTCTATTGTGTTTTATTGGGATTCCGGGACCGAGAAGAACAGTGCCCGGAGGATGATTTCGCAGTCGATTTGGTTGGCCCTTCGGATTTCTCCGTCAACGGCCACACAGAAGGTCTCTTCGTCCAGGATCCGGATTTTTTTGCACTGGCTGTAATCTACGATAGCCCGTCCCTTTTCCGTCTGCAGATGGGTTCCCTTTTTGTATTTCCCTACCAGCCCGGCAAATTGGCGCCGGGTGATGTCCTTGACGATGCTGATGTCCATCAGGCCGTCGGCTACCTCTGCATCCGGCAGTCCTTTGAAGCCCCCACCGGAATACTTGCCATTCCCTACTGCCATCATGAGAAAGTCTCCGGATTGGGCCGGATTTTCATCCTGCTGGATGGTCAGGGGCAGGGTTTTCTTTGACAGAAGGACTAGCCCTACGCCGGATATATAGGCCGAAGTGCCCCGGATAAAGGGAATTTTCCTCAGTTCTTCCATCTTCATTACCACGTGGCAGTCAAAGCCGATGTTGAGCATATTGACGCAGTAACGGGGCTCTCCCTGATCCAGCTGATAGCGGATCAGGTCTACGGCTGTTCCCGTTCCCCGAATCTGACGGGAGATATCCCGAAAGGCCTTCTGATCCTCGAAGTTCCGGGCAAAATCGTTGCCGGTTCCTGCCGGGATAAAGGCCGCTTCCACGTTGGGATAATCCATGATAGCGTTGACCACCTCATTGAGTGTCCCGTCTCCCCCACAAGCATAAAACCGGTAAATTTCCGCCGGGTCCTTCCGCTCGGTTAAAAGCCTGCGAACATAGGTCTCCCCTTCTCCAATGTTGATGGTTCGGTGGATTTCATAGGAAACCCCCTCTTTTTTCACGGCCTGCTGAATCTTTGGCAGGTATTCTTTTTCGGCTCTGCCCTTACCGGCTGCCGGGTTGACGACAAATATATGCTTCATGAATGCTCCTTTAGGACAATTTGATTCATTTTAACACAATTTCAGGATTTCTTAAATAACTTCTTGATTTTGGTGGTATAACCCGAGTTTAACAGTTCAAATTTAATAAATCACGAAAAAAAGTCCCGAAAACCGCGAGAAATCGCGGTTTTTTACTTGCAATCACCTCGGGTTAATGGTATAATATATTAGGCGTATCAGAC